>Ga0193726_1000397_pt1 | contig 47852 bp, 33 predicted proteins | sample H2c1metaG_FD_144928 | JGI IMG/M metagenome (GOLD analysis project Ga0193726, IMG submission 144928) | Soil microbial communities from a riparian zone of the East river system, Colorado, United States - H2c1 | ecosystem: Environmental > Terrestrial > Soil > Riparian zone | place: USA: East River... | reverse complement strand
CGCCGGATACTATTCGGCCACGCTGCAGTACTTGAATGCGGTCAAAGCGGTCGGCTCCACCGATCCGGATCTGGTCATGGCGCAGCTCAAGAAGACCAAGATCAATGACATGTTCACCAAGAACGGCTACGTTCGCGCCGACGGGTTGATGGTTCATACCATGTACGTCATGCAAGTGAAGACCCCGGCAGAGTCGAAGTATCCCTGGGACTACTACAAGGTGATCAAGGTCATGTCGGGCGAGGAAGCCGATGGGGCGCAACCCGATCCCGCCTGCGCGCTGGTGAAGAAGTAGGCCGCGCCGATGAATGGGTGATTCGTGTTCGGCGTGCCGCTTCCGGCGATTCTCGGCCAGCTCATGCTGGGATTGGTCAATGGATCGTTCTACGCGCTCCTCAGTCTGGGACTCGCGGTGATCTTCGGCCTCCTCGGCGTCGTCAATTTCGCGCATGGCGCCTTCTACATGCTCGGCGCTTTCGCCGCCTACATCGGCTTGCAATTCTTGGGAGTGAACTACTGGTGCGCGCTGCTGCTCGCGCCGCTGGCGGTGGGGTTGTTGGGGGTCGTTATCGAGCGTCTGTTCCTGCGGCACCTGTATCAGCTCGATCCTCTGTACGGCCTGCTGTTGACGTTCGGCATGGCGTTGATCGCGGAAGGCAGCATGCGCGGACTTTTCGGCGCGTCCGGCAAGTCCTATCCGGTGCCGGAACTATTGCAAGGCGGGTTCAACCTGGGCTTCATGGTGCTGCCGATCTATCGCGCGTGGGTGATCCTTGCGTCGGTCACGGTGTGCGGCACGACCTGGTTTCTGATCGAGCGAACCCGGCTCGGCGCAAGGCTGCGCGCGGCAACCGAGAATGCGCGGCTGGTGCAGGCCTTCGGCATCAACGTCCCGCTGATGGTGACGTTGACCTATGGGGCGGGCGTGGCGCTGGCCGCCCTGGCGGGCGTGCTCGCGGCGCCCGTGATCCAAGTGAGCCCCCTCATGGGATCATCGCTGGTGATCGTGGTGTTCGCCGTGGTGGTGATCGGCGGCATGGGTTCGATTCTCGGGGCCATCGTCAGCGGCCTGGTGCTGGGCCTCATCGAAGGGCTCACCAAAGTCATCTACCCCGAGGCCTCGAACATCGTGGTGTTCGTCATCATGGCGCTGGTGTTGATGTGGCGCCCGACCGGTCTGTTCGGCAAGGAGTAGGGGATGCGCGCCCCCATCGTGGTGTATGCCGCCCTTGCGATACTGGCCGTGGCTGCGCCCTTCCTTGGGCTGTATCCGGTGTTCCTGATGAAGCTGCTGTGCTTTGCCATGTTTGCCTGCGCCTTCAACCTGCTGCTCGGATTTACCAAGATGCTGTCCTTTGGACACGCCGCCTATTTCGGTTCGTCGGCCTATATCACCGGTTGGCTGGTATCGGTTCATGGCTGGGGAACGATCGAGGGAATTCTCGCCGGGGTCGCAGCCGCCATGTTGCTGGGCCTCGTGATCGGCGCCATCGCCGTGCGCCGCCAGGGCATTTATTTCGCCATGATCACTCTGGCCCTGGCGCAGCTGGTGTTCTTCGTCTGCCTGCAAGCGGAATTCACCGGCGGTGAGAACGGCCTGCAGGGCATCCCCCGAGGCAGCCTTTTCGGATTGATTCCCTTAGGGTCCGACCGGACCATGTACTTCTTCGTGTTGGCGGTGTTTGTCGCCGTTTACGTCCTCATTCGCCGCATCGTAGGCTCGCCCTTCGGCCAGGTCCTCAAGGCGATTCGCGCCAACGAATCGCGTGCCGTGTCGCTCGGCTACAAGGTGGACCGCTACAAGCTGCTGGCCTTCGTCCTGTCGGCCAGTCTCTCGGGACTCGCAGGGTCGCTGAAAGCCATGGTATTGGGCTTCGTCACCCTGTCGGACGTGAGCCAGGGGACCTCCGGCGAGGTGATCCTGATGACCCTGCTCGGCGGCAGCGGCACCTTTCTCGGGCCCGTGGTCGGCGCCAACATGGTCGTGGCGCTGCAGGAGTATCTCTCGGACCTGGTGGGTTCCTGGGTCTCGGTCATCATCGGCGTCATCTTCGTCGTCTGCGTGATGACCTTCCGGCGCGGTTTTGTGGGCGAAATTGCGCGGCGCTTCGCGCCGCGGGACTAGCGTTCGGCGCGCCCTTCGATCAGCAACCCAATACTTCGTGCAGCGAACCGAGCTGGTACTCGGCATGCTTCAGGATGGCTGCGCAGTCCTCCGCCGTCAGGCCCAGCCGGTGAAACGCATGGATTCCGATCATATCGACCGCCCGTGGCTCGGGCTCCTTCAGGGCTTGGGCGAGCACCACGGCGGCAATGAGCACATCGGTGAGATCCGGCACGTGCTTGCGGCCGTGTTCGTAGTCTCCCTGAAGGCCGACCGCTTCCGCCATGGCGTCGGCAAACCCCCAATTCTCGAGCACCGCTTTACCGATCGACGCATGCCAGCTGTCGACCATGTCCATGAACGGCTGGCCGCCGCACGCGGTCGCTGAATTTCCCACCGCCCGAATCATGATGTACAGGCGGCCGATGCCGTGCAGCAGGCCGGTCAAGAATGCTTCGTCCGGACGGACGCTCGTGCGTCTGGCGATGACCTGACCGATGGACGCCACGGCAATGCTTTCTTCCCACAGCAGCTTCAAGGGTGCGGCGATCGACCGCAGCGACGGCGCCAGCCGCACTTGCTGGACCGCAAACGCCATGGCGGCACTCTGCACCGCGCTGTGTCCGAGACGCGTAATGGCCGCCCGCAAGTCCGTCAAGGGTTTGCCGGAATGATTCATCGCGGCGGAGTTGGCGGCTTGCAGCAGCCGGGCAGCGAGCCGGGGTTCGGCGCCGACGATCCGGACCGTCTCCGTCAAGCGGGCATCGGGGTCGGCCAGAGCGATGCGAATATGGACCACGACATCGGGAAAACACGGAAGGTTGACCGTTCCTCCCGACAGCTCAGCGGCAAGCTTCTGCAAGAACTGAAGTGCCGCCGCCCTGTCGTCCAGTTTGGAGGCGGGATTGCGGTCGGTGGGGGATGCCTCGCGCGGCCGGCCGGCCGATGTGGTGGCGGCGTTGGACATGCTTGACGGCCTAGGCCGCCTCCCCCGCGCTGATCTTGGAGGCAAATCGCCGCAGGACTTGCGCGAGTTCAGCGGGCTGCACCGGCTTGCCGATGATCTCATCCATGCCCACCGCAAGGCAGCGATCCCGATCCTCTTGCAGCACGCTCGCCGTCAGCGCGACGATCGGCATGCCCGGCAGGCCCAGTTCATTTTCGCGGCGCCGAATTTCCAATGCCGCCTCGAAGCCGTCCATCTCAGGCATGTGGCAGTCCATGAATATCAGGCTGTAGGGCAACCGCGTCGCCATCTGCACGGCCTCAGCGCCGTTTCCGGCGACGTCGACGCGGCAACCGAGGCGCTCGAGCAGACGCACGGCGACCATTTGATTCACGGAATTATCCTCCGCGACCAGTACCCGTGTGAGATGTGCCATGGTCGGCGCGGCCGGCGCTGTCGCAGCGGCCGCGGCCTGCGCCGCCGCGGCCACGCCTTCGGATGCCTGAGCGCCTATCGGCAGCAGCGCGCGGCTCAAGGCGTCGCGCAGCAACCGCGAGCGGACCAGGGGCTTGGTCAGATAGGCGGAGAATCCGCGTTCCAGCAATTCGCGGGCGCTGCCCAGATGCTCGCCCGACGTGAGCAGTATGAGTCTCAAGTCGCCGAAGCGCGGATCTGCATGCAGCATTTCCCCGAGCTCCGCGCCATCGACATCGGGCATGACGTGATCGAGCAGGGCGAGATGAAACGGGCGGCCTGCGGCGAATGCCTCCTCGAGCACGGCACGCGCCTGACGGCCGCCGGCAACGCAGACGCATTCGGCGCCCCAGTTCTTGAGTTCGGATTCGAGCATGCGCCGGTTCATTTCCACATCATCGGCGATGAGCACGCGCCGTCCCGCGATCTCGTGCGGCTTGCCGCCGACGTCCGTTGCGTCATTCACTGCCACGGGCACGGTGAACCAGAAGGTGGAACCGGAGCCGGGGGTGCTGTTGATTCCGATGGTGCCGCCCATCAAGTCGATGAGCTGACGGCAAATGGCGAGGCCGAGACCCGTGCCGCCGTAGCGGCGGGTGGTGGAGGCGTCCGCTTGGGTGAATTTTTGAAACAGCGCCGTCTGGGCGGCATGCGCGATTCCGATACCCGTGTCGCGCACGCTGATCCGCAACGCGGTGCCGTCGTTCTCACCGAATGCGGTCACCTCGACATGCACGTGGCCGAGGCTGGTGAATTTGATCGCGTTGCCGATCAGGTTGACCAGTACCTGTTTGAGCCGACCCGGATCCGCCAGCACCCGCCGCGGCACCGTGGGCAGGATCGACAGACCGAGATCCAAGTGCTTCTCCACGGCCTTGCCCGCCATCAGGGCCACCACTTCTTCGATGGCGTCCGCAAGATCAAAGGGGATGTTCTCCAACGTCATCGCCCCGGCCTCGATTTTCGAGAAATCGAGAATGTCGTTGATGATCGCCAGCAGGTTCTGTCCGGAGTTTTCGATGTTGCGGACAAAATCGCGCTGCTCTTCGTTGAGCGGCGTGTCGCGCAGCAGATTGGCGAATCCCAGCACGCCGTTCATGGGAGTGCGGATTTCGTGGCTCATGGTGGCGACGAATTCGCTCTTGGCGCGATTCGCGCGCTCCGCCGCATCCTTGGCCGCTTGCAGCGTTTCACGCGCCTGGCTTCGTTCGGTGACATCGGTGGCGACGCTGAGATACCCGGTGATGTCGCCGGCCGTGCTGCGAATGGCGGTGACGCTGAGACTCACGGTGAGCCTCGAGCCGTCGCGCCGCACGTAGGTGCATTCGCGGGCCGAAAATTCACGTTGCTGGTTGAACTCACGCGCGCCCGTGGCGGCGTTGGGTTCGAGATGAATGACCAAAGGATTGGGGCGCCCCACCATGTCGGTCGATTGGTACTGCAGCATGCGCTCGGCGCCGGAATTGAACACCGTGATGCGGCCTTGCATATCGGTGGCGATGATGGCCGCTTCCGTGGCGGCGTCGAGCACGCTCTGCAGCAGCGCGCGCGCGTCCGCCACGGCTTGGATCGCATTGCGCCGTTCCGTGACGTCCGTGATGAAGCCGTGCCATAGCACGCTGCCGTCCGCTTCGCGCTCGGGTACCGCGTTGCCGAGAACCCAACGTTCGTGGCCGTCCGGCAGACGCACACGGTACTCATCGCGCCACTGCGTCAGTTGCGCCGCCGATTGGGCGATGGCGTCGCCGACCCGCGGTGCATCCTCGGGATGCAGCACGCTGAACACGGCGCCGGCATTCTCGCGCACTGATTCCGGTGTGACGCCATAGATTTGGCGAATGCCCTCGCTGGTGTAGGGGAAGTGCGAGCTGCCATCGGGCCGCAACCGGAATTGATACACCATGCCGGGAAGTTGCGAGCCCATTTTCTGCAAGCGGCCGAGAAGCTCCTGCCGTCCCGAGGCGGTGCGATCGTTCGCGGACCGTTCGCGCTGCAGCTGCCGGATGACCGGCTCCAAGACCACGATGATGACCAGCACGGTGGCGAACACCTGGGCAAGGGCCCACATACGCAGGGTGTGCCGTTGCGCCCGGGTGTCGGCGGCGAACTGCGAGGCCAATTCCCCGACCCACGCCTGCGCCGCGACGGCGTACTGTGACTGGCGCAGGGCGAGCAGCTCGAGCGCGGCGGCGCGGCCGTTCGGCGGCGCCTGGGCGGCCGCTCGCGCACTCGCGACGACATCGCGCATTTGCGCCTCGAGCGCTTGAAAGCTGCGGCACAGCGCGGCCTCGCCGGCGCATGCCGGGGACAGCAGCCGCGCCACGGCCGCATGCTGCGCGGTCCAGATGACGATGGTTGCCTCGACTCGATCGGCCCCCGGCGCCTGGGGTGCATAAGCCCGGACGAACGCTGCATGCATCACGTCGGTTGACTGGGAGCGTAGCTGGCCGGCCATGTTCACCGTTTTGCCGTGTTCGGCGTCCGACTCGAGGAACTCGTGGACGCCGTGCACAGTCCACATTCTTGCGGCAAACAACAGGACCAGTACCGCGATATACGTGAGACGTATGCGGCGCCCGAACGAGACGGCGGCGGGAGTGTACGATGTTGACATGAGTCGACCGAGATATCGGCGAAAAACGCCGTTACTTGACCGATTACGGGCTATTTGCCAGGGGGGAGGGTGACGATGGGTAGGACTAGACGCATTTCCTTGCGTGCGGGCATCCAGGCGCTGAGTGCGGCGCTGGTGGCGCTATTGCCGCTGACGGGCCAGGCGGCCCAGAGCTATCAGATATATGTGTCCAACGAGAAATCGGGGGATGTCACCGTCATCAACGGCGTCGACCAGCGTATTTTGGCCACCATCCCGGTGGGTAAGCGCCCGCGCGGCATACACGCAAGCCCCGACGGCAAGACCGTGTACGTGGCCCTGAGCGGGACACCCATCGCCGCGCCGCCGCAGTTGGATGCCAAGGGCAACCCGGTCTTCCAAAAGGGCAAGGACGATGACGATGATGACAACGTCAAGTCCGATAAATCAGCCGATGCGATCGGCGTGGTGGACGTCGCGCAGCACAAATTGACGGGCAAGATCTCCGCCGGTTCTGATCCGGAGGAATTCTCGCTCAGCACGGACGGGACCAAGCTCTATGTCTCCAACGAGGACGTCAAGACCGCCAGCGTGATCAGCATTGCCACCGGCAAAGTGGAGCACATCATCGAGGTGGCGCAGGAGCCCGAAGGTGTGGCCAGCGCGCCGGACGGCAAGCGCTTCTATATCACCTGCGAAGCCGGCGGCGACATTTATGCGGTTGATACGGCTGCTTACGCCGTGATCGGGCATTTCAAGGTGAATGTGCGACCGCGCAGCATGGGTTTCATGCCGGACGGTGCCGTCGCATTCATTCCGTCGGAATCCACCGGCGAACTCAATGTCATCGACACCGCGCATCTCCAGGTATCGAAGGTCATCGCCCTGCCTCCCGGTTCGCGGCCGATGAGCGTCAAGGTCTCCGCCGACGGCAAGAAAGTCTATGTCAGCAATGGGCGCGCCGGAACGGTCGCGGTGCTGGACGCCCACAGCTACGCGCTGCTGAGTACCATCAAGGTGGGCGTCCGTCCCTGGGGAATTGCCCTGTCTCCCGACGGCAAGCTGCTGTACACGGCGAACGGTCCGTCCAATGATGTCTCCGTCGTCGATCTCGATGCCAACAAGGAGATTGCGCGCATCAAGGCCGGCTCGAGCCCCTGGTCGGTTGCCATAGTGCCGGGAACGCCCTGAGGCAGGTGCGGCGGATTACTTGCCGACGATGAATACTTCCTGCGCGGTGATGCTGCGGGTGAAGCCGTCTTTGTAGGCTCTGGCGCGCAGCACCGCGGGTTCGGTGAGCTTGATCGGCTTGTCGTAGCGCAGGTCGGACGGGCCCGGCACGCTGCCATCCAGGGTGTAGCGTATGTCGGCGCCGGGCTCAGGCTCGGTCAAGGAGACCTGCACCGATCCGGGAAAAGTTCCGCCTTTCGGCGACATGGCGGGCGGATCCAACACTGCGCGGCCAGGTAAGCTCATGATCCAATCCTGCATGAGCTTCACCCCGTTGACGTCGATCGTCTCGCGGGCCACCGGCGGCATTTTAATGTCATCCAGCGTGTTGACGCGCATATAGGCAATCGAGCGCCAGATGTCGTGCGGCGAAATCACGCGCGGTCTGTCGATTCCCTGATCGATCAGCACTGGGCCGTCCACGAGTTCTTGTTGCGTCAGAGGCGTGCTGTAGCGCGCGTCAAAGTAGGCCACGGTGCCGCCGGGCCGGTGACATTGCGAGCAATTCGCGTCCAGATACGATCGCGCCCGGTCCTGCAGGCTGTGCGCCGGGTCATTTGCAGCGGCGAGCGTTGCGATATCTCCAAGGCCTGCTTCATCGATCTTCGGCTCGAACAAACCGATGTGATTCCATGCGCGCAGCTCATTGTCCGCAACGCCCGACGGAAAGACGAAGGAGCGGTTCATTTGGCGCGCCTTCAGGCCGAGCACGCCGCTGGTTTTCGAGTTGTGGCAGGCCAGACAATCCTGCCGGCTCGGGTAATACCACGTCTGCTCGTGGACTTGACCCGCCGACGATTTGACCGGAATTGCTTCGCTTTGGCCGGCCGACAGCAAGTCCGCATCGCTGCCATCGGGCCGCCACTTGTAAAGGACGCCGTAGACCCCGCCGGTGCTGTCGCAAATCAGGAGCCGGGTTTCAAGCCGGCGTTTGCTGGCCGGATTGGCGGCGTCGGTCGGCAACTCGAACGTCTTGACGAACACTGTGCCCTTCGGAAATATCCAGTCGCCGGTCGGCGAATAGCTGATCTTGCCGTTGGGAATCGCCGCCCATCGCAGTTTCGCGGCGCCATCCGACCAAAACGGCACCACGATGTCGTAGGCAATCAAGCCATCGCTGGGGACGAGGTTGCGTGTGTCGCGGAACGCGCCGGTTTGCGACAGCAACAGTGGAATCTTGCCGTCGGCGCGCTGCGGCATGTTCAAGTAGGCCTTCGCCGCCACCCGCGACGCGAGACCGTACGGTGCACCCGCGCCGCGGCTGTCGGCTCGGCTTGGCGGTGCGTGAAGGAGCGCCAATGCGGCGATCATGCAAGCGGGCAGCGTCGGCCAAGACCACATCACAGAGAGTGTCGACCCGGCCCGCGCCCGATGGTTCCGAATGTTAATCGCCGCTTCCTTCAATCGCCTGCCGTCTCAATGACAATATATACTTTGTGCCGGCGAGGCGCCCGCCGCTCTACTCAACGAAGCCTAAGCATCGAACGGCGAGAATGACTGTGCGGCCGAAGCAAACGGATCGCGAGCGGTGAGCATCACCAGCCGGCGTTCGTTGGCGCGGCTGACGAAGACAAACCCGAACTCGCCGGTGCTCTCCTGAACCCAGCCGTCGCGCTCCAAGCCCAGGATGGCGGCGGTGAGCGCCGTGCGCAGATCGTCGCCGCGCCGCGGCCGCGCCACGTCGATGATCCGCCATTGCAGGTCCCAAACGACGATGTAGTGCTGTGCACCCGAGGTGGCGAACACATTGCGGCGAGCACGGCCCATGGCCCGATTGTCGAGCGAAGGTGTCGGCGCGTCTATTCAGTAGGGCGGCTAGGTCACTACTGTATGCGTTGAGTCCCGCAGTTCCTCGACGACCTGTTTGATTTTGGAGCGCACGCAATAGGCATCCACACGCTGCCGGCAATCCTCGACTTCTTCGCGGGTAAACGTCACCCGGGCAATTCTGTTGTTGCCGCCGACGTCGATGATCACCATGCCCGGAACCGGCCGCGCGCAACTTCGGGCGGTATCGCCGAGACTCTGCCTCTCGATGCCTACATCCTTCAGTCTCGATTCAATCGCGTGCCGGATGTTGCGCAGACCCGACGCAAAGGGTTCGTCCATCCTGCAGACCATCCCATAGCCCCCGGAAAGGCTCTGTGAAGTCCTTGGCAGTTTTTCTATTGCCTGCAGCGGGCCGGCGCAGTTTGCCCGGCGGAGGGCCGCGCCGCCGCCGGCACGGCGCCCTCGGCCGCCAGTTGCTCGAAGGCCACTTGCTGGAGCGCGCCGATTTGCGCCGTCGACAGGCCTAACTCGAATCCCGAGCATTCACCGCTGCCCAAGGAGCGGGGATCGCGCCCCGTGATGCTGCCGAACAGCACCAAGGCTTCCAGATAGTAGCCGTAGGTGCTGGCATGGTAGTTGTCGTCGGCCCACAAATCGAGCTCGCCGGGGTCGATTCCGTCGTAGGGATTGGGGTCGGCGATTCCGGCGTGCATGGCCCGCGTCCAGGCCTCGCCGACGGGTATCACGGACTTTATTCCGGGCGTGGTCTTGGCGGCCAGATCGTAGCCGGCGCGCACATCGTGCGCCATCGCGTCGATCGGCTTGCCGTACCACGCGCCCTTCGGCTCGTAGGTTTGATCGGCGCGCGACCAGGTCGCCATCAAGCGCAGCTCGACCGCGGGATTCTTGGCGCGCAGGATGCCGGCCAGCTGCTGCACGGCGGCCGTCACTGCCGCCGCGTCACCGGGCTTGCGGGGATCGAGGGTACTGTAGCCCTGCAGGATCACCACGTCCCAAGGACGCTGAGCAATCACTCCGAGCCGGTGGTCGATGTGCCAGTCGAGGCTGATGCCGGGTTCGGTTTCCAGGTACACCTCGTAGCTCAGGCCGGCCTGGGTGGTGAAGGATTTGAACAAGGCCGGCACGCCGCCGATGCCTTGACGGTTGAGGTCCGTGACCGTGTTGGGGCGGTAGACCCGAACCGGGGAACCCTGAGCGAAGGTGAAGCTGTTGCCGATGAACAGAATGCTGCGGGCAGCCGCAGCACCGCCGATGAGCATCAGGCCGAGCGCCACGGCGACGTGCACGCCCACCGTCCGGCGCAGAAGTTCACGAGACGCCGCGGAAGAATGGCTCATCGATTAATTTCAACACAGAGCGTCGGCATCTGCCATGTGCGCTTATGTCACGCGGCATTTGCGGCGCGTCCGCGCGCCGTTGACATATCCAGAGCAGGCCTGCGAATTGCGACGTGGTTCACGCGTGTTATGGTGACTGTCGCTATTTTTGGACACCCCGGCTCACCCAGAATAGTCGCCAGTACACGCAGTACTGATGCTTATCGGGAAACACCATGACAACGAACCTGCGCCGCGGGCAACCCCTAGTGATAGTCGGCGCCTTGGCCGTCTTGTTGCCGGCGTGCATGCTGATCTTCGGCCGCGGTCAGGCGCCGCAGCCGGCACGGCAGGCTGCACAGGAGCGGCACAGCGCTGCGGGACCTGAGGCGGTTGCGACGGTCCCAGCGGCGCAGAGCGAGCGCCATCACTACATCGTGCAGTCGGTGAGCGCCGACGCCGCGCGCAGCGCCGTCGAGGCGGCGGGCGGAATGGTGACCAGCGATCTTAGCGTGATCCGCGCGGTGGGTGCCGCGCTCGCTGAACAAGAATTGACCACGCTGCGCGCTCAGCACAGCGGCGTGCAGATCTACGACGATACGCCGGTGAGCGCGAGCTCCATCGGCGGAACGGTTCCGGAAACCTACTATCCCAGCGAGGTCGATGCCCACCAATTGCACCTGGGCGGCCTGACCGGCCGCGGCGTGACGGTGGCAGTGATCGATTCTGGACTGTGGAACCAACAAGGTCCCTTGCAATACTCGCCGACGGGCGGCAATAGCCGGGTGCTCGCTCAGTACGACGTGATCTTGGCGCGTCAGCAGCCGGGCTACTACCGGCCGCCCGCGCTCGAGAACTACGCGCGCAACATCAACGACCCCTACGGTCACGGCACGCATGTCACGTCGATCATCGCCAGCAGCGGCGTGGCCCCCAGCGGTAATTTTCAGGGCGTCGCCCCCGGCGTCAATCTGGTGTCGGTGCGGGCATTGGACAGCACCGGTGCCGGCGTGTATTCCGACGTCATCAGCGCCGTGCAGTGGGTCATTGCACAACGCTCGCGTTACGGCATCCGCGTTCTCAACCTCTCGCTGGGCGCGCCGCCCTCCGGCCCGTACTGGCAGGATCCTCTGAATCAGGCCGTGATGGCGGCCTGGGCTTCGGGCATCGTGGTGGTCACCGCGGCCGGCAATCGAGGGCCCGACGCCTTGACCATCGATGCCCCGGGCGATGTGCCCTACGTCATCACCGTCGGCGCGGTCACTGACGACTATTATCCGATGCAGCCGAAGCAGTACCGGCTGGCGGCTTTCTCATCCGCGGGACCGACATTCGAGGGCTTCGTAAAGCCCGACGTCGTCGGCATGGGCGGCCACAATCTTGCCTACGCTCCCGACAACGGCACGCTCGCCGCGGAATTCCCGCAATGGGTGACCGAGCCCTACCATGACTTCACCATGTCGGGCACGTCGCAAGCGGCTGCCGTCGTCAGCGGCGTCGTGGCTCTGATGCTCGACGTCAATCCGCAGTTGACTCCGGACCAAGTCAAGTGCCGTCTCATGTCCGGTGCTCGTCCGGCCGTGAATTCCAACGGTTCGCTGGCTTACACGGTATTCCAGCAGGGTGCGGGCTTGGTGGACGCGCATGACTCCGCCTACAGCACTGCCTCCGGCTGCGCCAATCAAGGACTCAACGTGCTGCTGGATCTCGCGGGACTGCAGCACTATGGCGGTCGCGCCAATGAAGACTCGAACGGCAATTTCTACATCATGGCGCAAGCGCCGGCCCCGGCTAAATCCCTGGTGCCGACGCTGGTGGGCGGTCTGCTCGGCGGCGTCAGCAAGGTGTTGAACACGGCCGCCACCCTGACCGCCAAAGTGCCCTTGGTCGGTCCGCTGGTGAAGACCGTGGCGGTGCTTGGCGACGGCTTGCTGTGGAACGGGACCTACACCTCGAGCGCGGGCTATACCTGGAGCAGCGGTTATACCTGGAGCAGCGGCTACACCTGGAGCAGCGGCTACACCTGGAGCAGCGGTTATACCTGGAGCAGCGGCTACACCTGGAGCAGCGGCTATACGGGTATCGATGTTCCGACGCAGGAATAGCGCAACCGGCATGCGAAGGCGCGGGCGCATTGGGGTGATGTTGCTGGCCTGCGTGGCGGGGGCGGTCTGTGCGGCTGCGCGGGCCGCCGCGCCGCTGCCTGCGGTGCGGCCGATGTACTTCGAGCATCTCACCACGCGCGACGGTCTCTCGCAGAGCACCGTCAATGGCATGCTGCAGGATTCGCAGGGTTATCTGTGGCTGGCGACCGAAAACGGTCTCGACCGCTACGACGGCGATTCGATACGAGAGTACCGCCGTGAACGCGGCAATGAGCACGGTCTTGCCAGCGACTATATCTGGTCGCTGGCTGAAGATGCCAAGGGCGATCTGTGGCTGGCGACGGACGGCGGCGGGGTGGCGCGGTGGGATCGCCGCACCGAGCAATTTCAGTTGTTCCGGCACGATGCACGCAAGCCGCGCACGCTCGCGAGCGATGCGGTGCGTACGCTGCTGATCGACTCCCAAGGTCGCGTCTGGGCCGGCACACTGGACCAGGGTCTCGACTTGCTCGATCCGAAGACCGGCGATGTCCGCCACTTCCGCCACCGCGAGGGAGACCCGCGTTCCTTGGCGGCCGATGCGGTATGCGCGCTATTCGTGGATCATCGCGGCCGGATCTGGATCGGCACCGACGGCGGATTGAGCCGCTACGACCCCGCCGGCGATGACTTCCAAAACTATGCCGCGCCCGGGGACGGCGGCGGCTTGAGCGACGTGCGCATCCGCGCCATCCGCGAGGATCATACGGGGGCGCTTTGGATCGGCACTTACCGCGGCGGGCTCAATCGGCTGGATCCCGAAACCGGCCGCATCACCGCCTTCCGTCATGACCCGAAAGATCCTCACTCGCTGAGCCATGACCGGGTGCTGGCGGTGTTGGAGGATGATGCGCAGCGGCTGTGGGTGGCGACGGCCGACGGACTGAATCTCTTCGACCGCGAGTCGGCGACATTCGTGCGCTATGGGCGCGACGCGGACAATCCGCAGAGCCTGCGTGATAGCGACGTGATGTCGTTGTACCAGGATCGCGGCGGCGTGCTGTGGGTCGGCACACGCGGCGGCGGCGCCAGCCACTGGAATCCGCGTAGCTGGCTGTTCGGACACTACCGCAGCGACGCCTTCCGCGACACCCAGGTGAACTCCTTCGCCGATGACGGCAACGGCAAGTTGTGGGTGGGTACGGTCGGCGCCGGACTGGTGGAAATCGATACGCACAGCGGCCTCGAGCGGCACTACGGCGCGAGCGCCGACCGCGGGGCGCGCTTGACCGACGATCGGATCATGTCCTTGCTCTACGATCGCAGGGGAGTGCTGTGGATCGGGACGATGACAGGCGGCCTCAACCGGCTGGACGTGAACAGCGGCGCGCTGCAGGTGTACCGCGCCGCCGACGATCCGGCAACGCTGCCCGCCAACGGGGTGATGTCGCTGTACGAAGATCGCCTGGGGACCCTGTGGGTGGGCACTTACGGCGGCGGACTTGCCAGCATCGATCAAAGCAGCGGCACGGTCACGCGCTACCCTTTCGGCAAAATATCCACCGCTTCGCTCAGCGGCTCGCGCGCCAGCGCCATCGTCGAGGACGCCATCGGCAATCTGTGGATCGGTACCGAGGGCGGCGGCCTGAATCTGTTGGACCGTCGAACGGGCCGCTTCTACACGTTTCGGCGCGACGATCGCGACCCGGCCAGTCTCAGCGATAATTCGGTGTACGCCTTGCACGTGGATCACCACGGCCAGTTATGGGTGGGTACCGCCGGCGGCGGACTTGACCGCGTCATCGGCAGTTCCGCGCAGCCGGGCGCAGTGCACTTCGAGAATCAAGCGGGGCTCGGCATCTCGACGCAAGTCGTCTATGGCATCGAGTCGGATCGCGAGGATCGGCTATGGCTGAGCACCAACGCCGGGCTCGCCCGTCTCGATCCAAGCGCGCATTCGATCAAGTGGTTCCACCAGGTGCATGGTTTGCAGGACGAAGAATTCAATTTCAACGCTCACTACCAGGGCCCGGACGGTACCTTGTTCTTCGGCGGCAACAACGGCTTCAACGCCTTCTCACCCGACCTGATCGCACCCACCTCGCCGCCGCCGCGCGTGGTGCTGACCACGGCGGCAAAGCTCAACCGGACCATCCTGCCGCAGGAATTGCCCAGTGCGAGCCGGCCGCTGGCGCTGGCCTACGACGACAAGCTGGTCACATTGGATTTCGCGGCCCTGGATTTCACCTCGCCCGCGCACAATCACTACGCCTATCAGCTCGAGGGTTTCGACAGCGGCTGGATCGACGCCGGTTCGCTGCATCGTGCGACCTACACCAACCTGGATGCCGGCGACTATGTGTTCAAGGTGCGCGCGGCCAACGCCGACGGCATTTGGAGCAGCAAGGACCTGGCCATTCCCGTGCACGTGGCGCCGGCTCCGTGGAAAACCCCGGCGGCCCGCGTGGTCTACCTGGTGCTGGGCCTGCTGTTGTTCGGCTATCTGTGGCGCCTGCAGCGGCTGCGCCGCGGCCGCGAGCTGCGCTACAGCCGGGAACTCGAACAAACGGTTCATGTGCGCACCCGCGAACTCGAAGAGCGCAATCAGGAACTGCAGGTCCTGAGCCGCGCCAAGAGCGACTTCGTGGCCCGCATGAGCCACGAACTGCGCACGCCGATGAACGGCGTTCTGGGGATGACCAGCCTGCTGCTCGACACACGCATTGACCCCGCGCAGCGGCGCTTCGCCGAAGCCATTCATCGCTCCGCCGATTCACTGCTGGCGATCGTCGACGACATTCTCGATTTCTCCAAGATCGAGGCGGGCCGGCTGCAGCTTGATCCGGTGAAATGCGACCTGACCGAACTGGTCGAACAGACGGTCGAGATGCTGGCCGCGCGCGCCGCCACCAAGGGCATCGAACTTCTATGCGATTCGCCCACGGCGCCGCTGCCGCGCGTCCGCATGGATGCCGTGCGCTTGCGTCAGGTGCTGGTGAATCTCGGCGGCAACGCCGTGAAATTCACGGAACGCGGCGAAGTCATTCTGCGCCTGCTTCCGCTGAACGTGCAGGACGGCCGCCTGACGGTACGCTTCGAGGTCGCCGACACCGGGGTCGGCATCGCACCGGAGAACCAGTCGCGAATTTTCGAGGAGTTTGCCCAGGAAGATGCCTCCACCACGCGGCGTTTCGGCGGCACCGGACTCGGCCTGGCGATTTCGCGGCAGATCGTCGAGCTCATGGGCGGGACGCTCGCGCTGGTCAGCGCGCCCGGCAAGGGCTCGACCTTCTCGTTCGAATTGACGCTGCCGCTGGCCGACGCAGCGGCGCAGCCGCTGGCGCGGCGCCGCAGCCTCGACGGCCTGCGGGTGCTGGTGGTGCACGACAACGCGGCGGCGCGCGCCATGACGGCCAAGGCACTGCGCGATTGGGAGGCGCGCCCGACCGAGGCGCCGTCTTTGGCCGAGGCAGTGGCGGCTGCCGCGGCGGAAAAATTTGACGCGGTGGTGATCGATGACTGGCTGCTCAACGAGGCCGATGGCCTGTGGCAGGCGTTGCGTTCACGGCAGCCGTCGACGCTGCGCATCGTGCGATTGTTGAGCTTCGTCAGCCTGACGTCGGAATCGGACGCAGGCCAGGACCCTTGCGATGTGGAACTCACCAAGCCGGTGCGTCTCGGCGAGCTGCATCGAATTTTGAGCGGCGGCGCGGCCGAGGAGGCTGCTGCCTTCACCGCCACCAACGTCTTCCTGCCGGCCGCGAGCTTGACCCGGCTGACGGGGCGGGTTTTGGTGGTGGAAGATCAGCCTCTGAACCGCGAAGTGGCGACCGGCATACTGGCCTCGCTGGGCCTGTCGGTCGAGACGGCGAACCACGGCGGCCAGGCACTCGAGATGCTGCGGACGCGGCACTTCGATGCGGTCCTGATGGATTGCGAAATGCCGGTGATGGACGGCTTTTCCGCCACTGCCGCGATCCGGCGCGCAGAGTCCGGTGGATCCCGCATTCCGATCATTGCATTGACGGCCGACGCCACGGCCGCCGGGCGCGAGGCCTGCTTGGCGGCCGGCATGGATGACTACCTGGCAAAGCCGTTCAGACGCGAGGCGCTGCATGCGACGCTGGCCCGCTGGCTCGGCCGCGTTGCCGCGGCCGCTGCGGCGGCGCCGGCGGCGAAGAGCACAGGCATGACGCGCGAGTCGGCGCCGGCCAGCGAGCCGATTCTCGATGCCGCCACGCTCGAGGCGCTGCGCGCGCTGCCGCGCAACGGCGCGCGGGATATGCTCTGCCACATCGGCGAGATGTATCTGAACGATTCGCGCGGCCTGGTTGCATCCATCGAGAAGTCGCTGAGCGCCGCCAATTCCGCCGATTTGGCGCGGGCGGCGCACGCCTGGCGCTCCTACAACGGCAATGTGGGCGCGCATGGCCTGGCGCACCTTTGCCGGGAACTCGAGGACGCGGCGCGGCAAGGCGACTTCGCCGCGGCCCGCGAGATCTATGTGCGCATCGGCACTCTGCACCTGCGCGTGCGCGATGAGCTGCAGTACGCCATGCGGAGATCGGCATGAGCGGCCGGACAGCACCGATTCGGGTGCTCATCGCCGATGACGACGCCATACTGCGGGAGATTGCCGGCGCGATGCTGCGCGCCGCGGGTTTCATTGTACAGACGGTCGCGAGCGGCGACGCCGCCGTGGCGGCCTGCGCACTCGAGCTGCCGGATATCGCGCTGCTCGACGTTGAGATGGCGGACGGCGACGGCTACCAGGCCTGCGTCAATATTCGCGCCCTGCCGGGAGGCGCTGATTTGCCCATCGTCATGGTCACCGGCTGCGACGACACGCGCTCGATCGATCAAGCCTACGAAGCCGGCGCCACGGATTTCGTCGTCAAACCCATCAATTGGACTCTGCTCGAGCATCGGATCCGCTACGTGCTGCGGGGCGCCCGCACCATCGTCGACCTGCGGTTCAGCGAACAGAAGAACTCCGCGCTGTTGAAGGCGATTCCCGACGGCATCCTGCTCGTGAATGCCGGGGGCGCGATCGAACACTGCTTCAGTCCGGCGGCGGGGCTGGGCGGCGCTCCGGATCAAAGGATCGAGTCCAGGAATTTCTTCGATCTGCTTCCTGCGGGGTCGCGGCCGCGCGCGGTGGACTGTCTGGAGGCAACGCTGCGGGGTGAACCTGCGGTATTCGAGTTCGCCCTCGATGGCGACTCTCGGCCGAATCGTCATTTCGAGTGCCGCTACCTGCCCAATGCCGCCGGTCAGGTCCTCATCATCGTCAGAGACGTGACGGCACGCAAGGAAGCGCAGTCGCGCATCCACCGGCTGGCGTACTTCGACGGATTGACCGGGTTGCCCAACCGCGAATGGATTCACGACTACCTGGCGCAGTCGCTCAACGTGGCGCGGCAGCTCAACCGCAGCCTGGCGGTACTGTATGTCGATCTCGATCAGTTCAAGCGCATCAACGATACCCTGGGCCACGAGACCGGCGACGCGCTGCTGCGTCAAGTGGCCGAACGGCTGCGGGTCGGACTGGATCTGGATGCCGACGGCGAAGAGCCGGCGGTGCCGGTGAATCTCGGCCCGATCGACGCCGCGGCCGCCGAGCGCGTCCGGGGGCAGCTGGCCCGCGTCGGCGGCGACGAATTCATCGTCGTGCTCACCGGGCGCACGGATGTGGAGCGCGCGCAACGGGCCGCGCGGCAAATTTTGTCGATTCTCGCCGCGCCGTTTCAGCAGGAGAGCTATGAACTCGTGGTGACGCCGAGCATCGGCATTGCGATGTTTCCTGAGCACGGCAGCGATGCGCAGAGTCTGCTCAAGAATGCGGACGGCGCGATGTATGAGGCCAAGGCGAGCGGCCGCAACCAGATGCGCGTCTATGACAGCGCCATGAACGTGCGCGCGCTCAAGCGGCTGTCGCTGGAAATGGAGTTGCGGCGGGCCGTGGAGAACTCCGACCTCGAAATCTACTACCAGCCGAAGTACCACACCCATAATCTGCAATTGCTGGGCGGCGAGGCGTTGTTGCGCTGGTTCCATCCGGAGCGCGGGCAGATTCCCACCGGGGACTTCATTGCCGTCGCCGAGGAGACCGGCCTGATCGGCGACATCGGCCGCTGGGCCCTGCAGCGAGTCTGCCGGGACCTTTGCCAGTGGCGCGACGAGGGCCTGCAATTGCCGCGCATCGCCGTCAACGTCTCGGGCAGGGACTTCATGTATCCGGAGGCGCTGCTGCGTCTCGGGGATACCGTGACGCAGGCGGGGCTTTCGCCTTCCTTGTTCGAACTCGAGTTGACCGAGGGAGTATTGATGCAGGACGCGGAGGCGGGACGCAAGTCGCTGCTGGCACTGAAGGAATTCGGCTTTGCGCTGGCCATCGACGATTTCGGGACCGGCTACTGCTCGCTGAATTACCTGAAGCGCTTTCCGCTCGACACGCTGAAGATCGACCGCTCGTTCGTCGCCGACATCAGCGACGACCCGGACGATGCGGCCATCGTGCGCGCCATCATTGCGCTCGGCCACAGTTTGGATCTGAAAATCGTGGCGGAAGGGGTCACGACGGAGGCGCAGCTGCGCTTCCTGCAAGCCGAGTCCTGCGATGCGGTGCAGGGATTCCTGATGAGTCCGGCGGTTCCCGCCGCCGCGTTTCGCGAGATCTTGCTGCGATCGCACGCCGCCGTGCGGGCGGCGCACCAGCCCGAGGCGCGGCGGCAAGCCGGCTGAAACTCAGGCAGTCTGCGGCGCGGCCCGCTGCAGCCGGCGCAGCATCGGGTCCTTGACCAGGTGCAGAACGCGGGTGAACAGGTGATCGTGAGCTTCGGCGCGGCCGATGTGAATGATTCCTGTGCGCTCGAGATCCTTCGCAAAAATATCGAGCACGCCGCGCCGCGCATCTTCATCCAGCGAGTCGAGCACCTCGTCGATCAGAACCCACGGCGGCGAGTGCAGCACCACGCGTGCGAAGGCGACGGTCTGCTGCTCGTCTTCGCTCAGTTCCCGGTCCCAGCGCTGGGACTGATCCAGCATCGGCACCAACCGATCCAGGTTGAGGCGATTCAGGGCATGCGCATAGGCCGCCGGCTCGAATGCCGCCGTGGCGGAGGGGTAGGCGAGGACTTCGCGCAAGGTGCCGGGCGGCAGGTAGGGGGTGCGCGGCATATAGAGTATTTCCTCGCCCGGCGGGCGGGCGATCCGCCCGGCTCCCCACGGCCACAGCCCTGCCAGGGCACGAAACAGCAGGGTCTTGCCGGTTCCGGATTCGCCGACGATCAGCACGCGATCGCCGGCGCCGATCTCGACTTGCTTCTCCTGCAGCATGGTGGCGCCGGCGGGCGAGGCGATCTCCAAATCGTCGATGCGGATCTTGCCGGGGCCGCCGGCGACGAAGGCGATCCGGCTTTCGACGTCGTGCAGCACGTCGGTGTCGATGACCGCGCGGCGGAATCCGGCCACCCGCAGCAAGGTCGCCCGCCAATCGGCGATGGTGCTGAAATTGTCGACGAACCAGCGCAGCGAGGACTGGACCTGCATGAATGCCCCCGACGCCAGCATCAGTCCGCCGAAGGTGATGCTCCCCGCAAAATACAGCGGGGCGGCGACCAGTATCGGCGCGACCAGCGTGAACCAGCCATAACCGGCGGTGATCCAGGCCAGGTTGGTGAGGCCGGTGACCAGCCGGGCGGTGGCGGCCAGCACCGCCGCAAGATCGATTTCTATGCGTCGCTCTTCGTCCGCTTCGCCCGCGCTGAGCGTAATGGCATCGATGTGCTCGTTGACGCGCACCAGCGAGAAGCGCAGATCGGCCTCGCGCGCATAGCGCTGGGCATTGCGGTCGATCAAATTGCGGCCGACCCAGTAGCTCAACAGCGAGGCGGATCCCGAGTAGATGATGGCGGCCCAAACCATGTAGCCCGGCACCGTGAAGTGCCGGCCGCCGACGTGAAACACGAAATTATTGGACAGCGACCAGAGAACCGCGACGAAGGTGGCCAGCAGGATCGACGATTGCAGCAGGCCGATCCCCAGGTCGGCGGACAGTTCGATCAGGTGGCGCGCGTCTTCGTGCATGCGCTGATCGGGGTTCACGCCCATGGGACCGGCATTGGCGAGCCGGAATGCGCGGCCCGGGCGCAGCCAGTTGCCGATCAGATCCAGCGCCAGACCCTGGCGCAATTTGAGCTTCAGCGTTTCACCGAGCCATCGCTGCGCCACGTTGAGGACCAGCAGCACGGCGGCAATGACGGCGAAGATGCCCAATTGCTCGAGGAATTGCGCAAAGTCCCGGCGCGACAGCGCATCATAGAAGGGTTGATTCCAGCTATTGAGGCGTATCTGTCCGTAAGCCGTCGCCGCGATGTCCACGAACAGCGCGCCCGATATGAGAAACAGCGTATTGCGGACCGGCGCCGCCCATAGGGCCCGAGTCATCATGCCGAGTTGCGGCAGGAGGCCGGAATTGGCACTCTCTTCGGTATTCGTTTCACTAGTCATGCAGGGTTCTCAGGAGCAATGTGACCACGCCATTATCGGACAATGCCGCCGCGCGAGAGCAGAATAAGTGAGCCGGATCGAAAAACTGCTCGCCGCCATGACTCTGGCGGAAAAGCTCGGTCAACTCACCATGACGGCCTCCAGCTATGCGGTGACCGGCCCGATCATCGTTGGCGATTCGACGGATTCCATCAAGGCCGGCACGATCGGCAGTCTTCTCAACATGCTCGGAGCCGCCCACATACGCGAAATGCAGCGGCTGGCGGTGGAGGAGTCGCGCCTGGGCATTCCCTTGATCATCGGATTCGATGTGGTGCACGGACACCGCACGTTGTTTCCGATACCGCTGGGCGAAGCCGCGTTGTTCGATCCTGAAACCTGGGAGCTGACCGCGCGCGAAGCCGCGAAGGAGGCCGCGGCCGAGGGTTTGGCAATGACCTTTGCCCCGATGCTGGATGTGGCGCGCGACCCCCGTTGGGGGCGCAGCGCCGAAGGTCCCGGCGAGGACCCCTGGCTCAGCGCGCGCATCGCGGAGGCCAAGGTGCGCGGATTCCAAAATGCCAATATCGCGGCCGCCGACACCCTTGCGGCGGTCGCCAAGCACTTTTGCGCCTATGGCGCCGTCACGGCGGGCCGCGACTATGCCTCGGCGGACATCTCCGAGCGCACCGTGCGCGAGGTCTACATGCCGGCGTTTGCCGCGGCCATCGCATCGGGCGTGGCGGCCGTCATGCCGGCGTTCACCGATCTTGCGGGCATTCCCATGACCGCCAACCGCGACTTGCTGCGCACCTGGCTGCGCGGACGCCTCGGCTTCAAGGGAGTGATCATCAGCGACTACAACGCGGTGGCGGAACTCATCCACCACGGCATCGCCGCCGATCTCGCTCAGGCGGCCGCGCTGGCGCTCAAGGCCGGCGTGGACATCGACATGATGGCCGATGCCTATCGCCGCGGCCTGCCCATCGCTCTGGAGCGCGGACTGGTGAACATGTCCGAGATCGACGAGTCGGTGCGGCGCGTGCTGACGCTGAAGGAGCAGCTCGGCCTGTTCGATGATCCCTACCGCCGCGGCGCGAAACCCGAACCCGCCGCGGCCATCACGCACCGCCGGCAGCTGGCGCGCGCCGTCGCCGCGCGCTCCATTGTGATGCTGAAGAACGACAAAGACACGCTGCCGCTCAGCGCTGCGGCGCGCCGCTTGGCCGTCATCGGACCCCTGGCGGATGCGCCGATTGAGATGCGCGGCCCCTGGTGGGGCGCTGCGGATGCGGACGGCGCCGTCAGCGTGGTGGCGGGTCTGCGCGCCGCCATGCCCGCATCCGAGTTGCTGTATGCGCCGGGCGTGGCCATCGACAGCGGCGACGTGTCCGGCATCGGTGCAGCGCTCGATATGTGCGCGGCGGCCGACGCCATCGTGCTGTGCGTGGGAGAGGCGGCCGGCATGAGCGGCGAGGCCTCAAGCCGCGCTCACCTGGGTCTTCCCGGAGCGCAGCGCCAATTCGCCGAGGCCGTGTTGAAGCGCGCGCACGCGGCGAACAAGCGGGTCATCGTCGTCCTGTTCTCTGGGAGGCCGCTGGTGCTGCCCTGGCTGGTGGAGAAGGCGGATGCGGTGCTGGCGGCCTGGTTTCCAGGCAGCGAGGCGGGTCATGCAATCGGCGACGTCGTCAGCGGGCGGGTATCGCCGAGCGGCCGCACCCCCGTGACCTGGCCGCGGGCCCTGGGCCAGATTCCGATATTCTTCGGCGAACGCCCGGGCGGTCGGCCGGCGGATCCGAAGGACCGCTACACCAGCAAGTATCTCGATGCGCCGAATGATCCGCTATTTCCCTTCGGCCATGGACTCACCTACGGACGCTTTTCGCTCGCCAATCTGCGCGTGGCGCCGGTCAACGTCGAGGACATCGACACGGTGCGAATCCATGTCGACGTGCACAACGCCGGCGCGCGCGAGGCCCAGGAAACAGTGTTTCTCTTCACCCACGACAAGGTTGCCAGCGTGGCGCGTCCGCTGCTCGAGCTCAAAGGCGTTGCGAGAGTCAGTGTGCGGCCGGGCGAAACGGCAACGGTCACTCTGTCGTTGCGCGCCGCGGACTTGCGCTTTCTGGGGCTTGATCTCGAGCCGGTGTACGAGCCCGGCGAAGTCGAGATTCTGGTGGGCCCGTGCGCAGACCGCTCGCAGCTGATGGCGGCAACCATCGATTTGTCATGGTCGCGACCCTGCTGAAGGCGTGCCGCAGGCCCAGTGAAAAAGGAGTTCACTCTGTGTGCCTGGAACGATCGCGTTCCAGGCCGCCAGTTTCGGGTCTGATTCTTCGCTTTGTTGGGCGCCGGCCAGATTATTCTGGGCGTAGTAAACGACCAGCAGCACGCGCGCCTGTTCTTTGGCGCAGTCGTACTGGATTTTCTGCACATCGCTTGAATACGCGTCGCCGGCGGCGCTGCGCTGCGGTTCAGGGTATTCCTGCCTCAGCCACGCCGTCACCAGGCGGCCCGACCGCTTCAACTGATGCTCGGTGCTGTACGCCGCCCAGGATCCGTCGGCAGCCACCGCCCTGAACACCCAGCCTCCGGCCGACATGGGATCCAGAGTGCGCACCCATGCCATGGGCTCCGCCCTGCGGGCCTCGCGCTGTTTGGCCAGCTGCTCTGCCTTGACCTTCTCTTCGGCCTGCGCCTGAGCGCGCTGCGCATCCCACATTTTCTGCTGCTCGGGAGTTTGCGCGGCAGCGGGCGGCAGCCGCGCAACGCTCACCGCCGCCAGCAGCAGCGCCGCGAGCCCTCGACATGAAGCCGATCTCATCGAATGTCCCTCACATTGCGGTAATTATAGGCTACCCGAGAGTAATAGTGGCGCACGATCCGGCCGTTCTGCGACAGCACGTCGTCGCTGATCGGACCCAGACGCTCGGCATGCGATGCAACCGCGCTGTCGGCAAGTTCCCGCGCATCCCACGCAACCAACAAGAGGTTCCGTCCCTGCTGCTGCTCGGCCGGAGTCCATCGCTCGTACATCAATCCCATTCCACCGAATAAGTGCGAGCTCGAGGTTTGCAACGCGGCTTGCGCGCCGCCTCCATAGAAGGCCAGTTCGCTGGCGATGGCATAACGATCCATGCCGACAATCAGCGGTTCACTGCCCGTTTCGGTCCGGACCACGGCGGCGGCGGCCGCGATTCGGCGGCTGAAGTCGCGCCAGCCGACGGGAATCAATTCGATGTGCTTGCTGTAGCCGGCTCCGGGCAGACCCAGCACGAGGTAGTGCAGACCCGCGCCGTAGAGCAGCAGCATGCAGACGAGCGTGGGCGGCCACGCCTTGCGAATCCATGCACGAATGCCGGCGACGCCGGCGCCGGCAACGCCCATACCCGCCGCCATGAGCGGCAGCGCGGCGGTCCACGGTGCGCCGGTCCAATCGAGCTTTACATCGTGACGCAGACTGAACACGACGAACACCGCGAGCGGCATGAGCACTGCCGCGGCGGTGAACATCCAGCGGCGGGCCGCATCGGCAGACGCGGGCCGCGCGCTGGTGAAGTACGCGGCGACCGCGAGCACGCCGGTGGGGGTGATCAGCACCAGGGCGGAGGCGAGCAGCCTGTGCAGCGCAAAGCGGGGGGCTTCGGCCAGGCGCCGCGAGGTTTGGAAGGCAAACGACGCCCAGTCGTGTTGGGCGTTCCATAGGATGACGGGCGAGAAGATCGCCAACGCGAGCGCCGCAGCGGCGTACGGCTCCCAGCGCGTCCACCAGCGCCGCGATTGCCGGTCAAGCAGCATGAAGAGGATGATCACGGGAACGAGCAGGCCGATGGAGTATTTCGAGATCATGCCGATACCGAGGGCCGCACCCGCCCCCCACCAGGCGGTTGCGCGGCCGGCCAGAAGTGCGCGCTCGAGATAGTAGAGCGACGCCGCCCATGCAGCGGTCAGGCCGGCGTCGGGAGTCATGAGCAGCCCCGACAGAAAGAAGAACGGCAGTGTTTGCGCCAACAGCAGGGCGGCCAGAGCGGTGGCATCGCCGAACAGGTTGCGCGCCAGACGGTAGGCGAAGATCGAGGCGATCACGCCGCAGCACAGCGCGCCGACACGCACGCCGAACTGCGATTGACCGAAAACACTCGTGCCCAGGCTTATCAGCCAGGCCACCAACGGCGGATGGTCGAGGTATCCAATGTCGAGATGACGCGCGTAATTCCAGTAGTAAGTCTCTTCGGGAAGCAGTTCGACGGATCCTGAGTACACCAGGCGCAAAGCGAACGCGTAGCCGATGAGGCCGATCGCGAGTGCCCGCGTGCGCGCCTCGCCGGCGGCCGGCGACAGGGCGTAGGAGTATCCGGAGGCCGTCACCGCCAGTCCCGCGATGACTGCAAACACAATGGCCACCTGCGGCGGCCAATGCCAGGGTTGCGACAATAGCGCGAGCACGCCGCCGCGCAGGAACAGCGCCATGACCGTCACCAGCAGCAACTGGCCGTGCAGCGAAAGATCGCGGCCGCGGCCTGCAGCCGCGATAATGGGACGAATTCTAAGCAGGTAATTCAGCGCCATGGCGAGCGCGAAGCTCGCGATATGGCTGATCAGCAATGACGCGCCATCGGCGAGGAAAACGCAAAAAAGCACCACATCGAGCAGCGGCGCCGCCGCGAGGGCAATGCGGCCTTTCAAGTTGTCATCTTTGTGCGGCAAAGGCGCTCACTGTAGCGGATTCTTCGAGAGTGGGCGCGTAACCTTTCGATCATTTCGTGCGCCGGTGCCGCCGGATCATTATAGTAACAATATGAACGTCGCCGAACACCATCCACCGCTCGAGGCTCATCCGGCAGCGGCGGGCCCGGGTCCGGAATTGTCGATCATCGTGCCGACTTTCAATGAGAGGGACAATGTGGCAGAGCTGATCGGGCGGCTTGCGGCCTGTCTCGCTGATCGTTCGTGGGAGGTCGTGTTCGTCGACGACGATTCTCCCGATGGCACCGCTGACCTGGTGCGCCAGCACGCGAACGCGGACAGCCGCGTGCGTTGTCTGCGCAGGATCGGCCGCCGCGGCCTGTCCTCTGCCTGCATCGAGGGGATGCTGGCAAGCACGGCGGGCTACCTGGCGGTGATCGATGCTGATTTGCAGCACGATGAGCGGCTGCTGCCGCAGATGCTCGACATCTTGAAACTGGGCGATACCGACATCGTGGTGGGCAGCCGCTACGCGCCGGGCGGCGACATCGGCGATTGGGATGCGCGGCGCGCGCGCATGAGCCGCCTCGCCGTGCGGCTCAGCCGCTTGGTGGTGCCCCGCGAATTGACCGACCCGATGAGCGGGTTTTTCATGATGCGCCGTTCCGTTCTGGAAGATACCGTCCGCAATCTCTCTGCGATCGGCTTCAAGATCCTCACCGACCTATTCGCCTCCCACCATGGGCCGCTGCGCTTCAAGGAGCTCGCCTATCGATTCAGTCTGCGGCGGGCGGGGGAGAGCAAGCTTGATTCCGTGACGGCGTGGGATTACCTCATGCTGCTGCTGGACAAATTAGTCGGCCGTTGGATACCGGTGCGTTTCCTTGCCTTCTCGATCGTCGGCACCGCCGGCGTCGCCGTGCATTTCGCGGCGCTGGCTCTGGTGTTTCGGGGGCTGAAGCATCCCTTCATCGAAGGCGAGACGGTTGCGACCCTGTGCGCGATGACCTTCAACTACACGGTCAACAATGTGCTGACCTACCGCGATATGCGGTTGCGCGGGATGCGGTGGTGGCGCGGCTGGTTGTCGTTCGTGCTTGCCTGCAGCGTCGGCGGTTTTGCGAACGTCGGCATCGCGTCCACGCTGTACGGCCTGGGCCGGGGATGGCTGCCCGCCGCCATCGCGGGAATACTCATTGGCGCGGTGTGGAACTACGCCGTGACGATGGTATTGACCTGGGGCCGCCCGCGGAAGTGATAGGCGCGCTTGGGGTCCGGCACCGGGTCAGCGGACGTGACGTCCGATCAGCGTGAGGGGAAGCGCCGGGTATTGCGGACGCGCATGCCGTAGCCGCCGCACAAGCGCCGCGCGATCTCGCGCGCCACCGACGTATCGAGAGTCTTACTCGGGTTGCCGGTGATGAACGCGCCGAGCTCGGCAAGAACTGCGTACAGAAGCAGGGAGAGACCGCCGCCGATCACCACGGCCGGCAGCAACACGAACCAGGCGATAACGCACCCAACCGAGAACAAAATGGCCTTCAGGGACATGTTGAATCACCCTTCCAGTAGAGCTTGTATGCCGTCACGATGAGCCGATAGGGTACCTCCGGCGCTTCCTGCAATCATCGAACTGCTTATCAATTTTGAGAAATAGTTCCGCTCTGGCAAATGACTGGAACGGGATTAAGTTAAATTTGTAAGGTATTGAATTAACATATAAAGGGAGCCGTAGCGTGAAAACGGGGCGAGCTACAGCCAACGGGCGCGCTTGAACCGGAAGTACAGGTACACGTCGATTCCGGTCATCACCAGCAACGACAGCAAGTAGCCGTACCGCCACTTGAGCTCGGGCATGTGTTCGAAGTTCATGCCATAGATGCCTGCAATCATGGTCGGTACCGCCAGCAGCGCGGCATAAGCGGCCAGACGCTTCATGGTTTCATTTTCCTGCAGCGTCACCATGGAAAGATTCACGGAGATGGCGGTCGCGACCGTGTCGCGGATCGAGTCCGCCGTTTGATTGAGCCGCTGCAGGTGATCGTAAACGTCGCGAAAATACACGGCGATGCCCGCGCATAACACCGGAACGCGCGCGCCGGAAAGATTCGAGAGGCCTTCCACGAGCGGCGCCACCGCGTGTTTCATGATCATCAGGCGCTGCTTGAGCGCATACAGAGCTTCGATGTTCTGGCGCGGCACGCCCTCGGGGGCGAAAATCCGCCGCTCGATCGCTTCGAGTTCATCTTCGAGCAATTCAAGCAGCGGGAAGTAGCGGTCGACCACCGCATCCATCAAGGCATAAAGAATGTAGCCGGGACCCTGGCGCAGCAGGTCCGGTTCCCGCTCGGATCGTGCACGCACGTCCTGAAAGCCCTTGTCGGCGTTGTTGCGCACCGACACCACGTAGTTGCGTCCCGCGAAGATAGCTACCTCGCCGACGCGGAAGTCGCCGTCGTTCGGCTCCACGAGATGCAGCACCGCGAACAAGGAATCGCCGTACTCTTCTATTTTGGGCCGTTCGTGCCCGGCCTGCGCGTCCTCCACGGCGAGAGGATGCAGGCCGAACGCCTGCTGCATGTCGTTGAGTTCGGCCGCGCTCGGATTGTGCAGAGCCACCCACACGAAGCAATTGGGACGCTGTAGGTACTTCGCGATATCAGCCACGCTGATGTCGCCGAGCTTGTTGCCGTCCTGGTAGGCGGCGCACTTGATGAGCATCGGTGGATAGTACGTCGCCGGAAGGCAACTTGGAATTCGCGGCTAGGAAGACACCAGGGTGGCGGCGGCAGCGGCGCCCGCGGATTCCTGCAGCAGCGGCGCGTGCGGCGCCGTGGCCGCCGCGTCGAGGTACGGGGGCAGAGTGAACGCGACTCGCAGGCCGGGATTCTGGTCCGTCAGGTCGAGCACGCTGCCATGCAGTTTGGCCACTGCCTGCGCCAGGCTCAAACCCAGGCCCACGCCCGGCGTGCCGCGGCTCGCATCGCCGCGGTAGAACCGCTCCATCACCTTGGACTTTTCCGCGTCCACGATGCCGGGGCCGTTGTCCGAAACCGACACCTCGACTTTGCCGTCGCTCTTCAGCACCGCGACCTCGATGGTCCCGTTCACCGGGGCGTACTTCAACGCGTTGTCGATCAAGTTGCTGAGGGCCTGCGCCAGCAGCACCGGATCGCCGGACACCGACAGCGTTCCGTCCGAGTGGAACTTCAGATCGATGTTCTTCAGTTCCGCGGCCGGCGCGTAGAACTCCACCGCATTCGCCGCCAGATCGGCCACGTCGAGCGACACGAAGCCGGAGCGGCGCAGGCCGGCGTCGATTTCTGCGAGGCGCAGCAGAGCGTCGAATATGCGGATCACCCTGTCGACGTCGGCGACGGCGCCGTCGATTTCGGCGAAGGTCTCCTCGGGCGCGGGCCTGATCAGCGCCAGCTCTTCGAGCCGCGAGCGCAGTTCGGCCAACGGCGTGCGCAGATCGTGCGCAATGGAATTGGACACATTGCGCACGCCGTGCACCAGCAGTTCGATCTGCTCGAGCATGCCGTTGATGGTGCGCGACAGGGTATTGAGCTCATCATCGCTCAGGTGCGTCGGCAGGCGGTGCTGCAAATCGCCATGAATGATGGCCGACACGGTCTGACGGATGCTGTGGACGCGCGACATCAACGCACGGCGGGTGATGAGGCCGATCAGCAGGCCGGCAATCGACAGCACCGCGATCGCGGCGGCCAAGCCGTACCAGAAGCGCGTTTGCAGCGGCGCAAACAGCGCGTTGTCGCGCCCAACCAGGAGGCTGTAGCTGCCGAGCGTCGCCACGTGCACCAACGCCGTCTGGGTGCCGTGATCGCCGAGTTCGATCCTCACGGTGTAGTTGCCGGGCGCCGTCGGCACGTCGGCGGGCCACGCCGGTAGATTGCCGGACAGGGGATGCAGCGAGGCGTCGGTGAGCAGCAATATTCTCTCGCCGGCGATCTGCATGCGCACGCGGGTGTCGATGAAGCTCCTGACGCCATCGGCGCCGTCGCGCCGGAATACCTCGGCGAGGCGCTGCGCATCGACCTGCAAAATCTCGGTGCGGCCCTCTTGAATGGTCACCTGCCAGGCGTACCACAGGGGTGCGGCGAACAGCACCAGAGCGGTGATCCCGAGCGCAACGTAGCCGAGCGCCAGCGACACCGCCGAGGAGCGCATCATGCTAGTCACCGGCCGTCACCGTGTAGCCCGCATTGCGCACGGTGCGCAGCAGCGGGCGCTCGAATTCGGCGTCGATTTTCTGCCGCAACTTGCTGATGTGCACATCGACGACATTGGTCTGCGGATCGAAATGATAGTCCCACACATTCTCCAGCAGCATGGTGCGCGTCACCACCTGGTCGGCGTGGCGCATCAAGTACTCGAGCAGCTTGAATTCACGGGGCTGCAATGCGATCGGCCGGTTGCCGCGAGTTACCTTGCGCGTCAGAGGATCCATATGCAAGTCGCCGACGGTGAGCGGGGTCTCGACGTTGACGCCCTGTGCGCGGCGGTGCAGCGCGTCGAGGCGCGCCAGCAATTCACCGAAGGCAAAGGGCTTGGTCAGGTAGTCGTCGCCGCCGCTGCGCAGGCCGCGTATTCTGTCGTCCACCTCGGACAAGGCGCTCAAGATCAAAATGGGCGTGCGCTTGCCGGCTTTGCGCAGAACCTCGATGATGGCGAGGCCGTCGATCTCGCCGGGCAACATCCGATCCATGATGATGACATCGTAGGGTTCGCTCGCGGCGAGAAACATGCCGTCGCGGCCGTTCGCCGCATGATCCGTGGTGTGGCCGGCTTCCTGCAGGCCTTTGACGACAAATTGGCTGACCCGTTCGTTGTCTTCGACCAGCAATATCTTCACGTGCCTTCCCCGAGCGGCGGCGCCGCGGGCGAGCGTGACTGCGGTTCCAGCACGGGTGCATCGGGGTGCTTTTGACGGCGGCGCCGCTTGAACCGCAGGCTGAGTTCATCCAGGTAAAGATAGATGACGGGTGTGGTGAACAGCGTCAGGGCCTGGCTCAGAACCAGGCCGCCGACCATGGTGTAGCCGAGAGGCTGGCGCAGTTCCGAACCGGTGCCGCGTCCCAGCGCCAAGGGCAGCGAGGCGAGCAGCGCGGCCATGGTGGTCATCATGATGGGGCGAAAGCGCAGCAGGCAGGCCTGACGAATCGCGTCATGCGACGACAGGTGCTGCTCGCGCTCCGCCTGAATGGCGAAGTCGACCATCATGATGCCGTTTTTCTTGACGATGCCGATCAGCAGGATGATCCCGATCAGCGCCATCACCGACAGATCGATGTGGAATATGAACAGCACCAGCAGCGCGCCGACGCCGGCCGAGGGCAGGGTGGAGAGAATCGTCAGCGGATGGATGTAGCTCTCGTACAGCATCCCCAAGATGATGTACACGGCCACCAGCGCGGCGAGAATCAGATACGGCTGGCTCTTCAAAGAGCTCTGAAAGGCCTGCGCCGTGCCTTGAAAGTTTCCGGTAATGGTGGCCGGCAGGCGCATGGCCACCGAGGCGCGGGTAATGGCGGTGACGGCATCGCCGAGCGCCGTGCCCGGGGCAAGATTGAACGACAGCGTGACCGCCGGAAATTGACCCTGGTGATTGATCGATAGATAGGTCACGTGTTGAGTGTCGTACTTGGTCATCGCCGACAGCGGCACCATCTGACCGGTCAACGGCGATTTCAAATATAGTTTCTTCAGCGATTCCGGATCGGACTGCAATGCCGGGGTAATCTCCAGCACCACATGATAGCTGTTGGCCTGGGTGAAGAACTGCGCCGCCTGCCGCTGGCCGAAGGCGTCGTACAGAGCCTGGTCGACGGCGGCCGGCTGAACGCCGAAGCGCGACGCCTGATCCCGGTCGATGGTCAGCGACAACATGCCGCTGCTGGTCTGCTGGTCGGACGCGACATCGCGCAGCATCGGCAGCTTCTGCAGCACCCCGAGGAGCTTCGGCGCCCATTCGTTCAACTCTTCGATGTCGGAATCCTGCAGCGTGTACTGATACTGCGTGCGGCTGGTGCGGCCGCCGACATTGAGGTCCTGCGCCGCCTGCATGAACAGAGTGGCTCCGGGCACCTTCGCCAGCTGCGGCCGCAGACGGGTGATGATCTGATCGGCGGTGGCGCCGCGTTGATCGCGCGGCTTCAGCCCGATGATCACGAAGCCGTTGTTGACCGGGCGATTGCCGCCGAGCCCGGTGCCGTAGCTGGCGACATCCGGATCCTTCGACACGACGTCGAGCAGCGCGTGCTGCCGGCGCACCATCTCGGTGAAGGAAATATCCTGCGGCGCATCGGACAGGCCGGAGATGATCCCCGTATCTTGCTGCGGGAAGAAGCCCTTGGGAATTTCGATGTACAGCACCACGGTGGCGGCGAGCGTCACGAGAAACACCATGAGGGTGGCGCGTTTGTGGTCCAGGCAAAAGTCCAAGCCGCGCGTGTACCAGGCGAGAATGCGGTCAAAGGCCCTTTCAACCGTCATGTAGAGCTTGCCGTGCGTCGCGTGCTTCTCGTCGCGCAGGAACAGCGCGCACATGGTGGGCGACAGCGTCAGCGCCACGAAGGCCGAGATGACGATGGTCATGGTCATGGTAATGGCAAATTCGCGGAACAGACGGCCGATGATGCCGCCCATCAGCAACAGAGGAATGAAAACCGCAATCAGCGAGATGCTGATGGACAGGATGGTGAAGCCGATCTCACCCGCGCCCTTGAGCGTCGCCTGCAGGGGCGACAGGCCTTCCTCGATGTGCCGGTAAATGTTCTCGAGCATCACGATGGCATCGTCGACCACGAAGCCCACCGCGATGGTCAATGCCATCAACGACAAGTTATCGAGGCTGTAGTTGAGAACGTACATCATCGCCGCGGTGCCGAGCAGCGCCAGCGGCACCGTGACGCCGGGAATGATGGTGGCCCACGCGTTGCGTAGGAACAAAAAAATCACCATCACCACCAGCGCGATGGTGAGCGCGAGGGTGAATTCGACGTCCTGCACGGATGCCTTGATGGTGGTGGTTCGATTGGCCACCGTGTCGACTTTGATGGAGGGGGGTACCGACGCCAGGGCGTGCGGCAGCAGCTTCTCGACCCGCTCCTCCGCTTCGATCACATTGGCGCCGGCCTGTTTGTAAATCAGCAGCAGAATGCCGTTGTGGCCGTTCTGCCAGGCCGTCAGCAGATTGTTTTCCGGGCCGTCGACCGCCACGCCGATGTCGCGGATGCGCACCGCAGCGCCGTTCTTGTAGGCGATCACCACGTCGTTCCAGGGCGCGGCCTTCAGCAGCTGATCGTTGTCGTAAATCGTCATCGCGCGCGTCGGGCCGTTGATCGATCCCTTGGGTGCGTCGACTGTGGCGGCGGTGATGACGTTGGCCACGTCTTCCATCTGCAAGCCCAAGGCCGCGAGTTTGGTGGGGTCTATTTGCACACGCACCGCGGGCTTCTGCTGACCGCCGATGGATACCTGGGCGATGCCGGGAATCTGCGAGATCTGCTGTCCCAGGATGTTCTCGGCGTAGTCATCGACGGTGGTCACCGGCAGTACGTCCGAGTGCACCGCCAAAATCAATATCGGCGAATCGGCCGGATTGACTTTACGGTAGGAGGGCGGGGTGGGCAGGTTTTTCGGCAGCTGGCCGCCCGCGGCATCGATCCCCGTTTGCACGTCCTGCGCCGCGGCATCGATGTTGCGGTTCAGATCGAATTGCAGAGTGATCGAGCTGCTGCCGAGCACATTGGTCGAGGTCATCTGCGACAACCCGGAAATTTCCGCGAATTGATACTCGAGCGGCGTCGCCACCGCCGACGCCATGGTCTCCGGACTCGCGCCCGGCAGCGACGCGGACACCTGAATGGTCGGAAAATCCACCTGCGGCAGGGGTGCGACCGGCAGCAGCGGAAAGACTACCAGGCCGACCATGAAAATGCCGCCCATCAGCAGCGAGGTGGCGATGGGCCGGCGGACGAAGGGTTCGGAGATGCTCATGACGCCGTCGCGGCCGTTTTGCTCTTGCCGGCCGCGGCGTTCTGCGCATTGGCGCGGACGTGCGCACCCGGCTGCAGGCGGTATTGATTGCTGGTGACGACGCGCTCATTCAGCGCCACGCCGGTATTGACCACCGTCATACCGCCGCTTTCGTCGCCGATTTTCAACAGCCGGACCTCGACGGTGGAATCCGGCTTCACCACGTAGGTGAAAGGTCCGTTCGGTCCGAGCTGCACGGCCGCGGTCGGCAGGGTCAGCGCATCGTGCGCGACCCGCACCAGCACGCGGGCATTGACGTACTGTCCCGGCCACAGCGTGTTGTGCGAATTGCTGAACGTGGCCTTGAACTTGGCGGTGCCCGTGGGCTGATCGATCTCATTGTCGATCAGCGTCAGGAGACCCTGGTCGAGTTCGGTGTTGCCGTCGCGCGAGAGCGTCGTCACCTGCACGGGACCCGCGGCGAGTGCGGCACCGACGGCGGTCAAATCCTCCTCCGGCAAGGTAAATACCACTGAAATGGGGTGAACCTGCGTCACGACGACGATGCCGGTGGTGGCGGCCGCGTGCACGATGTTGCCGGGATCCACCAGACGAATTCCGGTCTTGCCGTCGATCGGCGACGTGATGCGCGTGTAATCGAGCTGGGTACGGGCATTGTCGATTACCGCCTGATCGACCTGCAGCTGCGCCGCGAGCTGATCCACCAGGGCGCGTTGCGTATCGACGGTTTGCTTGCTAGCCAAGTTCTGCGGCTGCAGCACCGTGTAGCGCTCCAGGTCCCGTTTGGCGTTTTCCAGCTGCGCCGCGTCCTTGGCCTTGGTGGCGAGCGCCTGGTTGTACGCCGCCTGATTCGGACGCGGATCGATTTGCGCGAGCAGGTCTCCCTTGTGAACGGATTGACCCTCGGTGAATACAACCTTCTGCAGTTCGCCGTCCACGCGCGCCGTCACCGTCACCGTATAGAAGGCCTGCACGGTGCCCAAACCCGACAGGTAGATCGGCACGTCCGCGTGCGCCACCGCCGCGGTGTCGACCGCGATCGCGGGCGGCGCATTGTGTGTCGCGGCGTCGGCGGGTTTGTACAGCAGCACGCGCCACGCAATCAGCAGCAGCGCCGCCGCCCCCGCTACGCCGAGCACGCCGCGCTTGCCGAAGAATGTCGAGAAATCGTTCATCGCTGATTCACCCTTGCTGCCAACCGCCGCCGAGCGCGGTGAATAGATCCACCAATGCCTGTAGATGCAGATACTTGACCTGCACCAATTCATCCTGCGCGCTGAACAGCGCGTTCTCCGTGTTGAGCACGATCAAAATGTTCACCGTGCCCGCGGACATCTGGGCCTGAGAGAATTCGAACGCGCGCCGGGCGGTCGCGACCGCATCCTGCTGGCGCTTTTGCTGTTCGGCGGTCTGTTGCGCCGCCACCAACGCGCCTTCGACATTGCTGAAGGCCGTCAGCACCGTCTTGTGGTAGGTCGTCAGCAGCTCGGTATAGCGCGCCCGGCTGAAGGCGACCTGGCCGCGCAGCGCGCCGCCGTGAAAGATCGGCTGCGTCAGCCCGGCGCCGATCGAGTACACGCGATTCGCCGGACTGATGAGCGAAGTCAGCGCCGAACTCTCGTAGCCGCCGCCCGCCGTGAGCTGAATGCTGGGAAACAGGGCCGCGCGGGCCACGGTGATGTCGGCATTGGCGGCAATCAGTTGCTGTTCCGCCTCGGCCACATCCGGGCGCCGCGACAGCAGTTGCGACGGCAGTCCCTCGACCACGGCGGGACTCGACAAGTCCGCGAGCGAGCCCATCTGGACATCGATCGACTCCGGCGTCTTGCCGAGGAGCACGGCGAGCGCATACACGGTCTGGCGAAACTGCTGCAGCAGCGGCGGCAGCGCGGCATTCAACAACGCGACGGCGGTCTCCTGCTGCGCCACATCGAGACCGGTGGCGGTCCCGGCCGATTGCTCCAGCTTGAACCCATCGAGAATCTTTTGGCCGTTCTCGAGATTCTGCTGCGCCACCTGGATCCGGTCGCGCAGCTCGAGAGCCTGGAAGTAGGTGGTCGCGACACTGCTGATGACGGTCAGCGCGATCGTTTGCTGATCGAAGCGGCTGGCCGCCGCGGCGGCCAACGCGGCCCTGCGCAGGGCGCGATTCTTGCCCCAGAAATCCAGCTCATAGCTCGCGCTCAGCTCCGGATTGAAGGAGTTGCCCACGCGCGGACCCTCGCCCGGCACCTGCGCACGCGCACGCGACGCGGCGGCGTCCAGGTCGAGTGAGGGCAGCAAGGCGGCCCCGGCAATGCGGGCCTGGGCATCCGCTTCCTGCACGCGGGCGATGGCGCCCGCCAAATCATCGTTGTTGCGCCGGGCCTCGGCGATCAATTGATCGAGTGTCGCCGACCCGAAACCGTGCCACCAATCGGTCGCCGGCCACACCGCGGCGGCGCCGGCGGCCGTTTCCTGCCACTGCGCGGGCGGTGGGATATCCGGCCGCCGATACGCGGGCCCCACGCTGCATCCATTCAGCAGGGCGCACGCGCAGCCGAGAAGCGCCGCGCCAAAGGATTGCCATTTCATGCCCGCCACCCTGGGCCCGCCGCGATTAAACGCCCGTGGTCGGATTGTTAAGATCCGTTAATACGGCTCGGGGAGGAGTCCGGACCCGCGGCGCCGCGCTCAATCCTGCCTCTGGGCGACCATGAACTCTTCGAACTTTCCGTCCGGCCGGCTGCGTTCAGTCGCCTCGAGCCGCGCCGCCCGGCACAAGATTTTCCAGCGGCGCAGGGTCAGGCCGCCGCGCTGCGTTTCGCGCTCGAGTTCGACCATGCGCGCCGGTCCCAGCGGGCTCAAGCTCGAGCGCATGTCGCGGAGCACTTTGGGCGTCAAATAGAAATTTCCGACCGGCGAGAACAGGCCGCGGTCGACCGTGCCCTGCTGAATCGCTTGGAAAAGATCGCGCACCCGAGCTTCTTCCGGCGTCGGCGTCAGCACGATGAACGCGATGCGGTTCGACAATTCGCCCGGGTCCGCCCAGTCGTTGTTGGTCAAGACCACGATGGCGGTCTTCTCGTTCGGCCACACTCGATTGTCGGCGAGAAAGCCGGAACCGGCGCCCGCATGTCCAAGGCGCAATCGGCCGCCGATGGTTTGCACCGCCAACCCCAAGGCATAGTCCTGGGTGCGGCCGTTCTTCAACACGACCGGCGCAAACTCCTGCCGGTAGGATTCCGTCTGGAGCAGCGAGCGCTCGATCAGGCTCGCGTCCCACAATGCAAGGTCGCTTGGCTGCATGGCGAGGCCGGCGGCGCCGAACAGCCAGCCGGCGCCTTCCTTGGGCGCTGCAAGCACCGGGCCCAGCCCGAATCGGGTATAGGCCGCGGCATCGCCGTTCCCCAGCCGCTCGGCGGTCTGCGTCAGGTCTGCTTCGGCCGGCGCATACTCGGTCACCCGGTTCATGTGCAGCGGCGTGAACACCCGCTGCTTGAGGAATTCGAACAAGGTCTCGCCCGACACCTTCTCCACCACGGCGCCTGCGAGCACGTAGCCGGTATTCGAATACTGCCAATCCGTTCCCGGTTCGAAATCGAGCGGACGCCGCGCCCACTCATCGATGATGGCCGGCGTTGCGGCCGGGCGCGTCATTTCCGGTGTCAGAAAGTCCTGCGGCCAGTAGTCGCGGATTCCGCCGGTATGAGTGAGCAGCTGGCGCAGGGTCACGGCCGCGCCGGCGCCCAGATCCGGAAACCATTTGGCGAGCGGATCATCGAGAGACAATTTGCCCTGCTCGGCGAGCAACAACAGCGCGGCCGCCGTGAATTCCTTGGATACCGAGTCAATCGCATAACGCGTCGAGGAGGTCGACGGCATCTTGGGTGTGAGGCGGGCGGCGCCGTAAGCCTTCGCATAGGCCAAGCGGCCATCGTGAACGATGGCAATCGATACCGAGGGGGCGCCGGTGCTCGCCAACCATTCCTGCGCGACGCGATCAACCGCGGCGCCATCCACGGCGGCGCCGGCGTGCGCGATGTGGATGCCGGCGGCGAGACAGAGCAGCGCTACGCCGCGGGAATGACGCAAACAACGATTCAGGCAGGACCCTTCGGCAACTGGGCATCGATGAGCGCGCGAACCGCGGCCAGCGCCGCCTTGATCGGCCCGCTTCCCAGCGGGAAAACCAGCCGGGTGAAATAGCCGCCGTCCAGCAGCAACATGAGCGCGTCGCCGAGGACTTCAGGATCGCGGGCCCCCATGCCTGCGGCCATGGCATGCAGGCGCTTGCGGACTTTATCTTTGTAGGCACGCACCAGGGTGCTCAATTCGTCCTCGTCATCGGAAATTTCCGCCGCGGCGTTGCCGAGCGCGCAGCCGCGGCATTCATTGGACAGAGCGATCTGCAATTGCGCCTCAAACAGCGCCTCGACCTGGCGGCGGGGATCATCGGGATATCGAGCCACCTCGGCGTCCCACCACGCCCAGTACTCGCGCTCCTGTTCGCGCAGATATTCCGCGACCAGCGCATCCTTGGAGGCGAAGCTGCGGTAGAAGCTCATTTTGTTGGAGCCGGCTTCCGCCGCAATGGCATCGACGCCGACGCCGTGAATGCCGTGGCGATAAAAGAGATCGCAGGCCTTCTCGAAGATCCGGTCACGCACGCGCGACTTGCCGCCTACGGCCGCAACGGGGTGGCCGGCCTCCAAGGCGCCGCCGCTCATGTCAGTTTTGTCGCTGCTCATACCAAACTCTCTGTTGACAACAATGTTACCGTCTAGTAACTTAACCACATGTTACTTACTAGTAACTCACATAGACAGCATTGCCGTCTAAAAGTTTGAAGTCAAGGCCTTTACCCGGAGAACCCCATGTATTTGCGGACATCTGCATCCATCTTAGCCGCTATTTGCGTCGCCGTACTCGCCGCGTGCGGCCACTCGCAGGCCCACCTCGCATCGAATGCTGCAGCGCCACAGCCGGCGGTCACCGTTGCGCAAGTCATCTCCCGGCCTCTGCACCATTGGGACGAGCTCACCGGCGAGCTGCAGGCCGTCAACGCCGTCGATGTCCGGCCGCGCGTCAGCGGATTCATCGACACGGTTCATTTCACGGAGGGCGCGCGGGTCAGCAAGGGCCAGTTGTTGTTCCTGATCGATCCGCGGCCGTTTCAAATCGAGATTGAGCGCCTCAGCGCCGAGATCAAGCGCGCCCAATCGAAGCTGGATTACGCGGCCGCCGGCCGAGCGCGCGCCGAGCGGCTGTTTGCGCAGAACGCGATCGCCCGCGAGGAGTACGAACAGCTGACGTCCGCGGAAACCGAGGCGGCGGGGGATCTGGGCGCGCTGAATGCGCAGCTCAATGCAGCCCGGCTGAACCTCGACTATGCGCATGTGCGTTCACCGATCGACGGCCGCGTCTCGCGCGCGCTGATCACGCCGGGCAACCTGGTGTCGAGCGCCAACCTGCTGACCACGGTGGTGTCGGACGATCCCATCTATGCGTACTTCGACACCGATGAAGCGACTTACCTGAAGTTTGCCGCGCTGAACAGCGGCAACGGCAACAATGGCGGCAGCGGCGGCAACGCGCCGAGCCCGGTATTCATGGGCCTGGTCGGCGAAGCGGGCTACCCCCACCAAGGATCCTTGAATTTCATCGACAACCAAGTTGACGCGCGCAGCAGCACTATTCACGCCCGCGCCGTATTCGACAACAAGGACGGGCGCTTTACGCCCGGTCTGTTCGCACGCATCAAGTTGGTCGCGAACGACAGTTATGACGCCATCCTCATCGACGAGCGCGCCGTCGGCAATGATTTGGGCAAAAAGTATGTGTTGGTTTTGAAACCTGGCGACACGCTCGAGTACCGGCCGGTGACTCTGGGCACGCGGATCGACGGACTGCGCGTGGTGGAGGAGGGCCTGCAATCCGCCGACATCATCGTCGTCAACGGCCTGCAGCACGTGATGGCGGGCGCCAAGGTCGATGCCACCCGCGTCGCCATGACGGCCGGCGGAACAGGCCTCGCGCAGGTGGCGGCGACTGATCCGAGCCCGCCCAAGCCCTTGCCGAAGCACGGCGCCGCCGTGGTCGCGCAGCTGGACAAGCCATGAACATCTCCCGGTTTTTCATTCAGCGGCCGATATTCGCGGCCATGCTGTCCGCGCTGATTCTGTTGGCCGGATTGCTGGCATTGCCGGGACTGCCCATCAGCGAATACCCCGAGGTGGTGCCGCCCACCATCGTCGTGCGCGCCACCTACCCCGGTGCGAATCCCACCGTCATTGCCGACACCGTCGCCTCGCCGCTGGAGCAGGCGATCAACGGCGTCGAGGACATGTTGTATCAATACTCGCAGGCGACCAGTGATGGCGTAATGACGCTGACCGTGACCTTCAAGCTGGGCACCGACGTCGACAAGGCCCAGGTTCAGGTGCAGAACCGCGTCAGCCAGGCGCTGCCGAAGCTGCCGCCGGAAGTGCAAAGGCTGGGCGTGGTTACCAACAAGTCCTCGCCCGACATCACGATGGCGGTGTTCGTGTATTCGCCGAACGGCCGCTACGATCAAACCTATCTCGCGAATTTCGTCGCGCTGCGCATCAAGGATGAGCTCGCGCGGCTCGACGGCGTTGGCGACGTGCAGCGCTTCGGCGGCGGCGACTACTCGATGCGCGTCTGGCTGGATCCGGAAAAGGTCGCGGCACGCGGCCTCACGACCGCGGATGTCGTCAATGCGATTCGCGAACAAAACGTGCAGGTCGCCGCCGGGCAGCTGGGCGCGCCGCCGTCCGCGAACGGCGCGAACTTCCAGCTCGCCATCAACACCAAGGGGCGCCTGAGCGATGAATCGGACTTCGAGGACATCATCGTCAAAACCGGTCCCGCCGGACAGATGGTGCGCCTGCGCGACGTCGGCCGCGTGGAGCTCGGTTCGGACAACTACGCGCTGCGCGCCATGCTCGACAACCGCACGGCCGTCGCCATCCCCATTTTCCAGCGCCCCGGCAGCAATGCCATTGCCGTGTCCGACGCGGTGCGCGCCAAAATGGCGGAACTGAAGAAGAGCTTTCCCGAAGGCATCGACTACAACGTCGCCTATGACCCCACCGTGTTCGTGCGCGGATCCATCCACGCGGTGCTGCACACCTTGATCGAGGCCATTGCCCTGGTCGTGATCGTGGTGATCGTATTCCTGCAGACCTGGCGGGCCTCGGTCATTCCGCTGATCGCCGTGCCGGTCTCGTTGGTCGGCACGTTCGCCGTCATGCATCTGATGGGCTTCGGCTTGAACGCGCTGTCGCTGTTCGGGCTGGTGCTCGCGATCGGCATCGTGGTGGACGATGCCATCGTGGTGGTGGAGAACGTGGAGCGCAACATTCACAATGGTCTGGCGCCGATCGACGCCACCCGCCAGGCCATGAAAGAGGTGACGGGCCCGATCATCGCGACCGCACTGGTGCTGTGCGCGGTGTTCGTGCCGACCGCCTTCATCAGCGGCCTGTCGGGGCAGTTCTACAAGCAGTTCGCCCTCACCATCGCGATCAGCACCGTGATCTCAGCGTTCAATTCACTGACGCTGTCGCCGGCGCTGTCGGCGCTGCTGTTGAAGCCGCACGGCGCCGCGCCGGATGCGGCGACGCGCTTTCTCAATGCGTCGTTGGGATGGTTTTTCGCGCCTTTCAACCGGTTCTTCGCGCGCGCCAGCACAGGCTACGTCGGCACGGTCGCCCGACTTCTGCGCACCAGCGGAATCGCGCTGTTCGTCTATGGGGGGCTGATTTTACTGACGTGGTTCAGCTTCAGCCACACGCCGACCGGCTTCGTGCCGCCGCAGGACAAGCAGTACCTGGTTGCCTACGCGCAGCTTCCCGATGCCGCGACGCTTGATCGCACGGAGGCCGTGATCAAGCGTATGAGCACCGCTGCGCTCGCCACTCCCGGCGTGGAGTCGGTGCCTGCGTTCCCCGGATTGTCCATCAACGGCTTCACCAATGCGACCAACGCCGGCATCGCCTTCACGCCGCTCAAGTCCTTCGATGAGCGCCGCGACCCGTCGCGGTCGGCGGGTGCGATCGCCGCATCGCTGTCGGCCCAGTACGGCCGGATCCAGGACGCGTACATTGCGGTGTTTCCGCCGCCGCCGGTGCAGGGATTGGGCACGATCGGCGGCTTCAAGCTGGAGATCGAGGATCGCGGCAACCTGGGCCCCGATGAGCTGTACCGTCAGACTCAAAATCTGCTGGCCAAGGCGCGGCAGCGTCCGGAACTCGCCGGGCTGTTCTCGGGATTCCAGGTCAACGTGCCGCAGATTCAAGTGGACGTGGACCGGGAGAAGCTCAAGGCCGCCGGCGTCAGTCTGCAGGACTTGTACGACACCATGCAGGTGTACCTGGGCGCCCTGTACGTCAACGACTTCAACCGCTTCGGCCGTACCTACCAGGTCAATGCGCAGGCGGAGTCCGGATTTCGCCTGAGTGCCGAGGACATCGGCCGTCTCAAGACCCGCAATCAGCGCGGCGACATGATCCCGATCAACAGCTTCATCACGGTGCGCGAGTCGTCGGGTCCGGACCGGGTCATGCACTACAACGGCTATGCCGCCGCCGATGTCAACGGCGGCCCGGCGCCGGGGTACAGCAGCGGTCAGGCGCAGTCGGCCATGGAGCAGGTCGCGCGCGAGGTGCTGCCGAACGGCATGCATTTCGAGTGGACCGAACTGACCTATCAACAGATTCTCGCGGGCGATACCACCGCCTACGTATTTCCCTTGGTGATACTGCTGGTCTTCATCGTTCTCGCGGCACTGTACGAGAGCGTCAGTCTGCCGTTGGTGGTGATCCTGATCGTGCCGATGACCCTGCTGAGCGCCATCCTCGGCGTGCAGATCGCGGGCGGCGACAACAATGTGTTCACCCAGATCGGCCTGATCGTGCTGGTGGGCCTCGCCTGCAAGAACGCCATTCTCATCGTGGAGTTTGCGCGCGATCGTGAAGCGCTGGGCGAGAGCATCTGGCAGGCGGTCCTCGACGCCTGCCGGCTGCGGTTGCGTCCCATCCTGATGACTTCAGTGGCCTTCATCATGGGCGTGGTGCCGCTGGTGGTTTCGCACGGCGCCGGCGCCGAAATGCGCCGCGCCATGGGGGTGGCGGTGTTCTCCGGCATGCTGGGGGTCACCTTCTTCGGCCTGTTGCTCACCCCGGTGTTCTATCTGGTCATCCGTAAATTCGTCGACGCGCGGCGCCGCTCCGCCGCGGCGCCTGCGGGATTGATTCAAACGAGCGAAGGGCAGTCATGATCATGAATTTCTCGCAGAGACGAACGGACTCGGGGTTGCGGACATCGGCCCCGTGGCGCGCCATGGCGGGTGCGGCCCTGGCGGCCGTGCTTGCCGCGGGCGTCGCGGGGTGCGCCGTTGGGCCCAGGTATCATCAGCCCGCGGCCGCTCCGGTCAACGCGCGCAATATCGACTCGCACTTCACGGCCGCCGCGCCGGCGGCCGAGTGGTGGCAGCAATTCGGCGATCCGGTGCTGGCCGATCTCGAGGCGCGCGCGCTCGCCGGCAATCTCGACCTGCACATCGCCGTGGCGAGGGTGCACGCCGCGCGAGCGGCGTTTGCCGGGGCGCAGTACGATTACGCTCCGCATGTGCAGCTGGATGGGTCCTACGCGCGCAGCAAGGAACAGCAGCCGGGTTTTACGGCCGGTCGGATCGACATCGAGAATGCCAGCGTCGGCTTCGATGCGAGCTGGGAGATCGATCTATTCGGCCGCGTTCGCCACGAGACGGCGGCGGCGCGCGCCGCGGCCGGGGCGGAACAGGCCAACCTCGCGGATGCCGAAGTCACGGTTGCCGCCGAAGTGGCGCGCAACTATTTCGAACTGCGCGGCAGCCAACGCCGGATAGCCGTCGCGCGCGAGAATCTGCGCAACCAGCGCGAGGCGCTGCGCCTGACGCAGGTCCGGTACGACGCGGGCCGGGTCACCGAGCTCGACACCGACAGCGCCATGGCGCGGCTCAAGGCGACCGAGTCCTCGCTGCCCTTGCTGGAGGCGGCGGAGAAGCGCTATGGCTACCGTCTCGCGGTGCTGCTGGGTGCCGCTCCCGGATCGCTCGATGCGCAGCTGGTCCCGGTGCCGGTGCAGGCCATGACGGCGGCGTTGCCCATCGGCGACGTGTCCACGCTGCTGCAGACCCGTCCCGACGTGCGTTTCGCAGAACGCAATCTTGCGGCGGCCACCGAGCGTGTCGGCGTCGCCACCGCCGATCTGTTTCCGCGGGTCAGTTTCAGCGGCTTCGTCGGGTTTCTCTCCGGCGACACCTCGCAATTGGGCAAGGCGGCGAGCCGCGCCTGGCTGGTGAATCCGGCGGTGAGTTGGCCCGCCCTTGACTATGGTTCCGTTCACGCGCGGCTGCGCGGCGCGCGTGCCGAGGCGGACGGCGCGCTCGCCGCCTACCAAAAGGCGGTGCTCACGGCACTCGAGGACTTCGAGAATGCATGCGTCGGCTACGGAACCCAGGAAGCGCGCCTCGCCAGCGTGATCGAGCAGGCGCAGGCCTCACGCCGGGCGGAGCAGTTGGCCGAGATTCAGTATCGCGAAGGCAGCATCAACTTTCTCGTGCTGCTGGACGCGCAGCGCACGCTGCTGCAGGCGGAGGATGATCTCGCCCAGGCGGAGGCGGCGGCGAATACCGGTGCCGTTGCCGTATACAAGGCATTGGGCGGCGCCTGATTGGGCGGCGTCTAGAAGCGGCTGCCCGTGTTCAAGCGGTGGGGCGTTTCCAGCGGGCCAGAAAATCGGTGACGGCGGAGGACTGCATGCCGCGCATCGCCTCGAATTCGCCGGTGCGTTGGCTGTAGAGCAGCTCGCCGTGCTCGCCGAGGACGGCGAGCGCGGGAACACCCTTGCGCAACGGGATGTGATAGCGCTTGGCGATGTCCAGATTCTCATCCAGGCGTCCGATGTTGACATGAACGAGGATGTAATTGGCCTCGAGAATGGGCTTGTTGGTCGAGTCGTGGAAGTACCGGTCGAGGACGTGGCAGTCGGTGCACCAATTTCCGCCGAAGTCCAGAATGACACGCTTGTGTGCGGCGGCGGACTCGGCCAAGGCGGCGCTCAAATCGCTCTTTGCCTGATCGCTGGGCGGGTAGATGTCCGGTTCGGCGGCGCGCGCCGGCAGGACGGCCAACGCGAATACAGCGGTCAGAACGGCGGAAGTCCAGCCAAGGCGTAGGTACTGCATAGGCCGCAAACCATACCTTCTTGAGCCCCGTGTTTCAACCGGGAGCGAGCGCGAGCGCGCGCAGCAGGTCGCGCCAGCTGACGATGCCCACCGGTTTGAAATCATCGTCGACGATGGGAACACACGAAATGCGGTTTTTCAGCAGCAGGTTGGCGGCCTCGGCGATTCCCGAGTGAGGCCGCAAGGTGAACGGATGGCGGGTCATTATCTGATGCACCCGCTTGTTGAGGGTGGCAAGATCGCGGGCCGTTTCCGCCGCGCTGCCCACGTACGGGCTCAGGGCTCGCAGCAGATCGCGATCCGACAGCACGCCGCTCAGTTTCTTGTGTTCGTCGATCACCAGCAGGTGATGGAAGTGCTTGGTGTCAAAGATCTCCTTGACCACTTCCAATCGATCGTCCAATTCGACGGTCACGATCTGCGCCGTCATGATGTTGCCCAAGGCCATCCGCACGCCCCCGGTGGTTGCTGCCGCGATAGTAGCCTATGGCGCGGGCGATGCGGATGCGGATGTGGCGCGGCCCCCCCGCGAACCCGCCGTCAGCGCGTGCCGTCGGTGCCGTCGGTATTGGTCAGCGGCGGCGTATCGTCGTCGAGCTCGAGCCCGTCGTCGTACAGACTGTCTTTCTCATTGTCGGTCCGCAGGACGCTGTCTGGATTGCGCTTCTTGGCGAATTGCGTATGGTCGGCAGCCCGCTGCCGTTCCGATCCGTCCAGCGCGTCGCCGCGGAGCTTGTCTTCGCCGGAGGGGTCGGTGGCATCGCGCGGATCGGCATCGTTGGCATTGCTCATGCGTTGACTCCGGTGAGGAAGAAGGGCCTCGAGTGTAGCCCTCGATGCGCGCTGCCGATGTCCGGCCGGCGGTACGAGAAGGCGTAGGCGCAGGCCGACAACTCTTGGCCGGCCCATGCATCGTGCTGCACGGACTGCAAAAATACAGACGACGCGATGTAAGAATTGCACGGCCGCCCCAAGCCGCCCCGGTGCACGGGCCCGGCGGCGATGGTACGCAATTTGCTTGGGATTCAGAGCGGCGATGGCAAACTGGATCGGCGCAAGTATAATTGCGACAAAACCGTGACGATCTCGACTGCGGGGGTTCCATGCAGAATCAGGCACACACGGAATCGGCGATGCGTTCGGCGGCTCTGCCCGGCGCAGAGGCGCACGCATACCGCGGAAGCGAACTGGCCGCCCACCTGCTGACGACACTGTTTCGCCGCCTGCCCTTCAGGACCATCCTGCGTTTGTGGAACGGCGCCTCGGTTCAGGTCGGCGCGGCGGATGCGGACGCACCCGAGAATTCGTTCTCACTGGTATTTCGCAATCCTGAGGTGGTTTGCTCGGCGGTGCTCGGGCGCGACCCGCTGCGCCTCGCCGAGGCGTATTTTCGCGGCGACTTGGATATCGAGGGCGATTTCTTCGCCGCTCTCGGACTGAGGGATCACCTGCCGGCGCTGCGTCTGACCGTCGCCGAACAGGCGGCGGCGGCCGTTGCGGCTCTGCGTCTGCGGGCCTTGAATGCCGGCAGACGTGCGACGGCGCAGGCGGCGCCTGCTCACGGCCGCACTGTCAAGGCGCATTCCAAGACGGAGAATCGCGACGCCGTCCAATTCCACTATGACGTGTCGAACGAGTTCTACGCGATGTGGCTGGACCAGGCCATGGTGTATTCCTGCGCCTATTTCGAGAAACCCGACACCGACCTGGACACCGCGCAGCAGGCGAAACTGGAGCATATCTGCCGGAAACTGTCCTTGCAGCCGGGCGATAATTTTCTCGACATCGGCTGCGGCTGGGGCGCGTTGGTGATTCATGCCGCGCAGCACTACGGGGTGCGCGCGCACGGTGTGACGTTGAGTCCGCAGCAGTTGACTCTGGCGCGCCAGCGCATCACGGCGGCGGGGCTGGACGACAAAGTAACCGTCGAGTTGCGGGATTACCGCGACCTTCCGGGCGAAGCCATCTACGACAAAATCGCCAGCGTCGGCATGTTCGAGCACGTCGGCCTGAAGAACCTGCCCGTGTACTTCGCCACCGTGCAGCGGCTGCTCAAGCTCCACGGTCTGTTCCTGAACCATGGGATCACCCATGAATGCGAAGGGTGGAGCAAGTCCTTGTCGACGGAATTCATCAATCGCTACGTGTTTCCCGACGGACAGCTCGACAGCATCAGCAACATCCAGCAGGTCATGGAGAGGGCGAGATTCGAGATTGCGGACGTCGAGGCGTTGCGCCCGCATTACGCGCTGACGCTGCGGCAATGGGTGGCAAGGCTCGAACGCAACCACATGCGGGAGCTGCAATTCGTCAATGAGGCGACCTACCGTGTCTGGCGGCTGTACATGGCGGCCTGCGCGCTGGAGTTCGAGGCGGGACCCATCGGCATCTATCAGATCTTGGCGGGCAAACGCGCCGCGGGCAAGCTACCGCTGCCGCTCACGCGCCGCTATATGTACCGCTAGATCAGCGGTTTCGCCCGCATCTTGTCAGCGGGCGCTGACAGGCCGGCGCGTGACTCCGTGCTGGTGCCGGCGCCGCGACAATGGAATACTGGATGTCGCTCCCGCATTCAGGACACAACATGCAGTGCAGACTTCCGGCGCTCGCCGCCGCGGGCTTGATCGCTTGGCCGGCGTGGGCTGAAGGGGCGTTCACGGACTGGCCGAGCTACAACAACACGCTCACCTCGGAACGCTTTGCCACGCTCGATGCCATCGATTCGAAGAGCGTCGCCGGACTCAAAGTTCACTGCAGTTTCGATACCGGCGAACAGACGTCGTTTCAGCCGGGGCTGATCGAAGTCGACGGCGCCCTGTTTGCGACCACCGAGCACGACACCATTTCCTTGGATGCCAACACGTGCAAACAGAATTGGCGCGC
>Ga0193726_1000396_pt1 | contig 47906 bp, 43 predicted proteins | sample H2c1metaG_FD_144928 | JGI IMG/M metagenome (GOLD analysis project Ga0193726, IMG submission 144928) | Soil microbial communities from a riparian zone of the East river system, Colorado, United States - H2c1 | ecosystem: Environmental > Terrestrial > Soil > Riparian zone | place: USA: East River... | reverse complement strand
TCCGCGGTGTACCGCCCATAGCGCGTCGAAGACGCGCGTGAACGCGCTTATGAGGCGCTGCGCTGCGTCCGGGACACGAGATCGTTAGTGCTTCGCGCTCACGGCGAATCGATCCAACTCCAATGCATCATGCTCTAGCTAGGGCATGATCCGAAAAAGCATGCCCTCGGGCCACGACCCGATGGGTGGCTACCGGTTTTCCCTCGCGACAAACGCGAAGTGTTTGCGCGGAGATCATGCTCAATCAAAAAGATAGAGCGGGATGACGATTCGAAGAAAAGTCACCCCGCTCTACGGCGCGGCGAGATTGTTGGCTAGGATGAAGTCGCACACCGCAATTCGGATTGTCTAACCCGTTGAAACATCGCCCCGCCATCGTTCACCCTGCCCGTTTGCCGCGCTCGCCGGTTACTCGCCGTCAACGCCCGATACATTTTGGCGATTCGCATCCGAGACGGTATAGTGAACGAGTTCAGCACTCATGGCACCTGGTCTCCGGTGGGTTTGGCCTAGCGCACCGAGGTACGTACCACGCCGGTACTCATGAAATTGTCGATTGCGTCGCCATCAAAGCCGGCATCCAGGAGAACCGCGCGGCTATCCGCGCCGACATCCGGCGCAGGCCGCAGTTTGTCCTCGGAAAGGCCCATGAAGCCCGGCGTGCGCGGCGCGTATACCAGTCCAACGCCGGGCGTGTCCTGGCAAACCGCTGATTTCGTTGCCTCGACGTGAACATTTTGCAGCCAATCGCCGGGACTGAGGATTCGCTCCGCGATAATGTCCGCTGCATGAAGCCTGCCAAGCCAGGTTTCGCTCGACTGAGCGAGGAAGACATCGCGCATTTGCGAGATGAGTGCATCGGCGGAGTCCGCACGCTTCGCGAAATCCAGGAACCGCGGATCGCTGGCAAGGTCCTCGCGTTCGATGGCGGTGCAAAGCCGTTTGTACTGCGACTCATTCACCAGGGTGACCATCAGCCAGCCATCCCTTGTTTGATAGGAGCCCGCCGGTACATTGAGTGCGCGCGGGGTGCCCCCCTCCAGAACATGCTCGGCGACCTTGTGGCCAAGCAACGCAGCCGTCGATTGTGTGAGGCTGACATCGATCCAGCGGCCCGTGCCAACGGTCGCGCGCGCGAACAGCGCGGTGGCGATGGCCTGAAATGCGTAAACCCCGGTCGCAACATCCGAAATCGTCGTGCCAACCCTGTGCGGCGTCTTGTCGTTGCCGACGTTGACCGACACAAGGCCGGAAAACGCCTGCGCCACGGAATCAGACCCCGGGCGCTTTGAGTGTGGCCCGTCTTGCCCAAAGCCGCTGACCGAGAGATAGATCAGGCCCGGATTGTCACGGGCCAGATCTTCATAGCCGATCCCGAGACGGGCGGCCACGCCGGGCCGGAAGCCTTCGATGAAGACGTCGCAATCGCTGGCGAGGCGTCTGGCGATCCGACTGCCTTCGTCGTGCTTCAGATCGAGGCACAGACTGCGCTTGCCTCTGTTGTAGACCGCAGACAGCGCCGTGTGACTTCCGGTCCCCAGATAGCGCGACCAGTCTCCCTCGGGGGGCTCGACCTTGATGACCTCGGCTCCGTAAACACCGAGCAACATGGCGCAGTAAGGCGACGCTATCCCCTGCCCAAAGTCGAGAACACGCAAGCCACGATAAGGCGCGTCGTGCGTCGGCGACATCTTTCGTTCTATCAATTTTATTCTCCAGTGGACCTAAGCGTAACCGCTCGAAGCGGGTAGATCAAACACCGATGACCGCAGCCAAAGGCCTCGGTGCTGCGGCCACCGCCGCCCCCTGCCCGCGCGCCGCGACAAGATGACGGGTTATTTGCAAAAGAAAGAGTACGGAGGCTGGACCATCCATGCCTTCCGGATGGTGGCACGGCAAATTCCTGCGCGGCACGGCGTTCGATCCGGTTCGGCTGCATGGCGGAACGCAAAGCCGAGCGAAGGCAGATCGAGGACCACAGTCGTTATGAACCGGCCGGCGATAATTTCTCTCCGTTCCAGCAGTGCTGGAAACATCCTCTCGGGTCACAGGCTGTACGTTGGAGCAGATGAGCCGGTAGAGTGATGACAGCAATCGCACTGCGTCATTCTTATTTTGTGATGCGAGCAGTGGTAGGACTCCGCAACCATCGGGCCGGATCCCTCCGACGTTCGTGCGTTTCTGCGCGCGGCTTTCAACAGACTTGCGATGCGCGACGCGTATTAGGGTTAATCTCCAGATTCAAATTGCAATCCGACTCTTTTCAAGCGATAAATTTTTTCGACCGGAGCGTAAGCTCATGTTTGTTAGCAACCGCAACAATACGGTGTTAGCAAACGCAATAATGTGCGCGGCGATCGGTCGTCGGAAGCTCAGTAAAATGCTTTTTGTATCGCGTGATATCAGCGGAATTCCCCTCAACATCAGCAAATCCCCTGTCTACATGCAGAGGTGGTTTACTGATATCGCAGAGCAAAACGATGACACGAGAAAGATCGTAGTCACCGAGGACGGCAAGGTAACCGGCAGCCTGATAATCGTGCTCGGACGGAATAGCCTCGGGATGAAGCAGGCGTACAATCTGCCTTGGGCGCGCGTATGCGGTCCGAATATCCCCGAAGACATCTGCAAAACCAAGAAGACTGAAATTACCCGTCAGTTGATCAGGCAACTGCCGACGGACGTATCCTATTTCCTGACGCTGTCCAACGAGTTCGACTACAGGCTATTTCTGTCGGAAGGATTCCAGCCCGCTTTAGAGGAAAATTATACTGTAGCTCCGGATAAGTCACCGCTGCTGCACGCCTCATTCTCGAAAATGACGCGGCGTCATATCCGACAGGCGCAAGAGCATTTGATCGTTTCAACGACAACTCCCCAGGCGTTCATACAGACTTATGCAGCCGATCTTTTCCGTAGACGCCGAAAGTCGTATGCACCGCTCACGATCGCGCACGATATTCTCAAGGAGGCCCTGCGTCGGGGGCAGGCCCGCATCTTCACCGCGAACAGACGCGACACGGGAGAAATCGACGCGGCCGTGGCGTGTTTGTGGGATGACACCAATTATTATTATTGGATGACGACACGTCGGGTACCGGCAGACGGGCAGACCAAACCCCACCAGGGGGCCGTTAAATTGCTCTTGTGGTCGGCAATTCAAGACGCCGCTGCCAGGGGTCTCACCTTCGACTTCGATGGAATTCCGTCCGAGTTTTCCTCCAAGGAAAACGGCGTAACAAGATTATACGCTGGAATGGGCGGCCAACGGTCCATTCGTTACAGGGTGAAGCGCGAAACACGGCTCGAACAATTACTCGGCCGACTTCGCACGCCGGCCAAGCTGCTCATTACCAAGACAGTCGGCACATTCATGACGCTCAAGATGAACTACTGACGATGTAGTGTGGCCAGCCTTGACGCCGGCTAGAAGGCGTCCGCCTGTTTACTATTGTTGTCTTCAGGACGAGCGGCCGCCGCAGCTCTTGCCGTGTCAAGCGTTCCTCCGCGCGCGGCCGGTACTCAGATCGCGGCCCAAAAAACAGATGCACCGCCCACATTTGCGGCTTCCCGCGACCTTGCAAGCAACTAATATCGATCCGAATTGCGGTTATGATTCTTTTGTATTCAGCGGCCAGGTTTTTCTGTGCCTTCCAAAGCGCCGGACGACAGCAACAGGTTTGAGCGCGGAATCGCAATGGTGCTGCGCTGTTTTCTTTTTCTATTGGCCGCCTACATTGTTTTTCACAAGATTTTCCCGTTCGGTTTGTTCAGGACGCGGCTCGCCGGCATGACGGCGCCGATCTTTTGCTGCTGATTGCTCGCAGCCTGGTTGCCACTATAGGTGCCGCGTGTTTCGTCGTAACAGGATTTATTCAACCGGCGCTGCACGACCGAGACAGGCTTTGGTGCGAGCGGTGGACCGGCCTCGCCTTTGGCGTGATCGCGATCGCGGTTGGATCCGTGTTGATTTCGATACTGGAAAAAAAGGGGATCATAATAATAGCGGCCCATTGGGTCGCGATCTGCATTTTGGCTGCTGTTCTAGCGCTTCGATTTCTTCACCCGCTCGAAGCCTCTTTGCGGTTTCGCACTCCTCAACCAACCCGATTTCAGGGTCGTATGGACCGGCGGGGAAGGTCTTGTCCCCGGGCGAGTGCAATGCGGGGTTTGGCGGTCCAAATGCACCGTCAGCTCCGGCGGCGATGCACGCGCTAACTTTACTCTTTCTTCACCAATGCGGAAAATCCATCAAGCGCCATTTACCTGTTTGGAACCTGATAGGGAGCTACTTAACCCGAGTTGGATGTTGCTGGATCTTGTGATGTCGAAAAAGAACGCCGCAGATATACGGATCGATCCCATACACAGTCGCGCGATCTGCGATGAGATCGGGGAGCGGCTTCGTCAGGTGCTTAAGCGAGAGCCTGTTGGGCTCCCTCCACGCCTGCAATTGTTGGTCGACCGACTTGCCGAGCTCGATGGTGCGGCTGCGCCGTCGATCGTACCCTCTTTCGAGGATATGCTTCCGCGGCGAGAACTTCATTCCTCATCGGTATAATGGCCACCGCATCCTGCGGATTTTCGCGGACCAAATCGCCGCGACTAACAGCCGGTGAACCGTGGGTCTGGCCCCTCGTGCAATTCTTTCAGGTACGCCAGCGCATAGATGGCCAACTGATGCATGTCGTTTTGTCCGGTCGCGCCGAGCTTGTCGATATATCGGATAATTTTCTCTCGGGATTGCGCAATCCGCGTGGCGTCGAGCTCGCGGGTCAACCCGTAGGTGTACAACGCACGATCAACAATTTCGTCCATCGAAAACTCCGAACTTACTGCACTGCGCTAGTTGCAGTGCAGCATTCCGATTTCGCAGGGTCAAGCTCAATTTTTGACAATCTGCCAATAACGTTAGCTTGCGGACCCGAATCATTGGAGGTCGCGGCCTGCCCTCCGGATGATTTGCCGGCCTGAAGCCGGCTTCAACTCTCGCTCGGTGCAAACGGCGCTCACACGCAAACCGCGACCTCCGGCGTCTTGCCAAGTGCGACGTGGCGGCAACTCGCAGGTGACGTCCAAGAATGAAGTGTGCCGCGATGGCTGCAATCCTCATTTGCGGTTCCAGAATTAACCCGCAGCATCGACATCAAGCTTAACACGCGGCTTTCGTTGCGCGGTCATCTAGACCCGATAGCATCATCGCACCGAACATGATCCCGTGTTCGGATCCGCGATGTAAGCGATCATTCCCCGCTTGGCGTCTTTTATTGGTGAGACTGCAGATGGTCGCAGGCAGTCAGGATTTCGAACAAAATGAGAGTACGCGGTCGAAGCCGGCCTGGGTAGGCGTTTGGCACCTTTGGACGGTCGTCATTCCGAGACGATCGATTGCGGGGCGGCTCGTGTATGGAAAGGTTTTGCGACGCCATGACGGGCGACGCTGGACCTACAAGAAGTTCGTAGAGCCAACGAATGACCAAGCTGATTGAGAGACGCTCGGTTGGTAGAACGGCGGCTTCAAAGGGCGCGCTGCTGTTCTTTAGCGCCCAACGCGGTGTATTTGCTTGCGAAGTGCAGGACCTCACCAATGCCGGCGCTCAGATCATGCTCAGTGGCCTCAACGTGCTGCCGCCGAATTTCGAGTTGTCGTTCGATAATTTTCGTACCGTCCGCAAATGTCGGCTGATCTGGCGCCGCGGCGATTATATCGGAATCGCGTTCGAGAATTGATCACATCGGGCTAACGCCGCATCGCGCCATCGGGGCGCTCCATCAGCGCCTAGGGCCAGTCCGAAACTTCGAACTCGCGCTGACCTTCTTTCACAACCTTGGATATCGCAGCGCTGCATACTTCGCGCTCCGCCTTTCCATATTTGACGCCTTTGACGGCCCAATTGGCGCCGTCGGGCGACGCCGGAACAACGCGCTCGACAATAATTTCGATTAGACCCTCGCACTGTGGGTCACTTCCCCGGACGTTCTCGGCCAACGCCGACTCCAGAGCGGCGCGCGCGATCCACGTGCGCTTTTTTGTGGGTTCGTCCGTTTTCTTTTGGTTCATATTGCACTGCACAAGTTCAGGGCCGGTGCTGGCCAAGTCCGGATTATGGTCCGACTCGTCTTCCATGGCTCTGTCTATGTGCAGATTCTTCGCGGCCGCCTTGCCTTGATTATCGAAAATTTCGAAGCTTATCTTCTGGCCCTTTCGCAGATCGGCAAGACCGGCCTCCCGGACCGCCGAGAGGTGAACGAACACCTCCGCTCCACCGGTGTCCGTTTTTATGAACCCATAGCCTTTTGCCGGATTAAACGACTTAAAACGGTGCCTGTAGCCATCATTTTGGTCCCAATCGTCGGCCTGCCCGATCATAGCCCGGAGTTTGCGGTGCAACAAAGTGCCGCCGTCCCGGAAAACGCGCGGATCGCGCTATCGCGGATGTTTTCCACTGCAAGCTGCGCGAAGGCTGCACAAAAACCCGGACGGGCCCCCGAAATGGTCGAATATTGTCCACAATTGAAACATCTGGCGAACCGATTCGTTGAGTCATGTGCTGAACGCAACTTTGTTCGGCAGGGGACCCCATGTCAGAGTTTCGTAACGGATATTTCGACGCGCACCCGAGGAGCAAACGTATCGGCCCAGCCGGCCACGTGATCCGGGATGCAAGGTTTAGAACTCCGGACGACCTGCGGTATTCATCGGCGTGGCCGTGGATATCATCGTTCGCCATAAGCCTCGCGATTTGGGCTTCCCTGGCGTGGCTGATCTGGGGCAGGTAACTCAGACACGGGGCTAAGCGAGTAAACGCAGGATTTCATCGAGGTAAAGCTGCGCGCTGCGTTTCCAGGAGAACAGCGCGGCTCGCTTTCGGCCTTGCGCCGCCATTGTCGCGCGAAGATCCTGGTTTCCTGCCAGGCCAATGATCGCGTCCCGCCAGCCATCGCCGTGGTCGGGATCCACGTAAGCGACCGCATCGCCACCTACCTCGATGAGACTTGCTGCATTCGAGCAGACGACCGGGCAGCCCCTGGCCATTGCCTCCAACGGCGGAATTCCGAATCCCTCGGTCTTGGAGGGAAATGCCAGACATAGCGCGCCCTCGTAGAGAGCGGCCAGATCGTCGTCGCCCACATAGCCGGCGTGATGAATGTTGGCCCGCTGATGATCGGACGCATTCGCGGAAAAAATACTCGATGCCCCGCCAACGACGACGATGTCGATGCCCGCCGCATCAAGTCCCCGCGCCTGCTCGAGGATGACATGGACGTTCTTGTGCTTCGCGCTGCTGCCCAGCAAAAGCACGTAAGGGCGCTTCAAGACCTTGAGGAGTGGAATTTCGGCCCGCTTCGCATCCCATCGCAGCGCGTGCTCGTGGCCATTGGGCGCGATGAAGATCTTTTCGCGCCGGCAGATGCCGTATTTGACCAGCATATCCGCGGAAAACTGCGACACGGTCGCGACCCTGCTGGCTCGCCTGCCAATCAGCGGCAGCAATGTGCGATAAGCCAGGCCGAAGGCGCGGGAATAACTTTCCGGTTCAATGAACGTGTTCGCATCATGAATGCATACGATGTGACGTCGCGCCAACACCGGACCGAAATTTCCAAGGCTCAGGACGCCGGAGGTCCCATGCCAAGGTAAAACCAATTGGTCCCAGGCATGACCCGAGCCAAACTTTGTCCGGCAAACATCGACCTGCGAAAGCGCAAGTTTTACATCCGCACCGGGCGGCACAACGAGCCGCAATCCAAGCCGCCTCGCGACGTCGCCGTCTTCCGAGGATATCTCGTCAAGCGAGGCAACGATTTCATACGCGTAGCGTTGAACGCCGGTGATCCGTTGGGTCATGAACCGGCCGTTGATGGCCCAGATTGGCCTTCCATCAACGCCTTCGTCAGAGCTTTTCATAATTGAATTTCGATAGCCGGTTTGCTGCCGAGCCTTGAGCGTCCGAAGTCCATTTTCCACAAACAGCCGGGACCAGAAACAATGTGAATCAACGTGGCCGCCGGGTTCGTCCGGTCAACGGATGCTCCGGCATGCCGTCTCTTCTCCAGTTTCATCTTTTCACACTGCAACTGCTGTCAGCCGAGAACCCGCTCCGCTTCAACGATGGCGCAGAGAATGTGATAAAATGAAGAGGCCGGAATGAAATCGACCAGCGACCGGCCGTCGCGATCGAATTGATCGTACCAGCCACCCATAACGGGATGGCGCAGATAGTGTCGATGCAGCCGAGCAAGAGCCTCACGTGCCTCGTCAGCCGCACCCTGCTCTTCAACCTCGGCCTGCGCGATCCAGGCCTTGGCGATTTCCGTCTGAGGCCAGCAGCGCCGGGTGAACTTTCTGATATTCCCGTCTGCGTCGCCCTCGTCGAACAGACAGCCTGTCACGTCGTCGCAATATCGCAAGGCCGAGTTAAGCAACTGCGAGCGATGCCGGGCGGTTGGACAGCCCGTGATCCGTTCAAAGCCCCTGAGCAGCCACACCCATTCGGCCTGATGCCCGGGTTCAACACTGACAGGCTCTATTCTCGACCAATCCTCCTCGAAATATTCGCCGAGAACCTGACGCTGCGGATCGTATAAATTCGCGACGAACAGGCCGTATAGATCGCCGGCGCGATTCTGAAAAACAGAATCCTTCGTCGCATCGAATGTTGCGATCAACGCTTCGAGCATATGCATCTGCGGATTTTGCCGGCGCGGCATCGTTGCGGGAATTCCCTCGATGAAGCCGCCATGAGGCGATCGCAGGTCGTGGTCGATAAACGCGAGCAAAGATTCGATCTCGCCCCGAACCTGGGCATCATTGCTCAACTGATATATCGTCGACAGCGCGAGCAGCACGAAGGCGTGGTCATAGGTATCGCGCATCGCGTTGATCGTGGAACCGTCCGGACCCAGCAAGTGAACAAAGCCTGGCCGGCCATCCGGGCTTTTAGCTTTCGCCAAAAGATAATCCAGGCCCCTCATTGCGATTTCGCGGCCTTCCGGATACCAGCCGATTTGAGCCACCTTGGCGAACGAATAGATCTGTCGCGCTTGAACCCGGACACGGCGCGGCTCCGCACGATCCGCCCTGCCCTCGATATCGAGCCTTTCGACAAAGCCGCCGGCCGCCGGATCCCAGCCTTCGCCCGACCATAGAGGCAGCGAATGCTCGATCATAAGGGACTTCAGCAACCCGACGATGTCTTGGTGCCCTGACCCAGCCGTATGTGGGGTAGTACCGATGCTAGCCACTTCACCTTCCCTGCCGCGGCCATTACCCAATTAATGTGGGGCCATTCGTTCATCATAGGATCGGGCGACGCCTCGGATTCGCAATGCTATTCTACTGTGCGTCCTCAGGCAAATCACCGGACCCAAATCCCTCCGCGTCCACCCCAACCTCCGGACGCTATAGCCGAAGTTCGGATCGTCGTTTCAGGTGCATCCAGCTGCCTTGGGTATTTGACGGTTTGAGCGACTTCCTGAAATTCAAGATTTTCCCGTTTCGCCATACGTTGGGAAGAAGGAGATTTTCAACCGATCGCCTCTACGCGACGGGCTATCGACATGATATGGCATTTCAGAATTGCATAAGCGCGCCTTGGACTTACTCACCGGGACATACACCATTTTCAGCCAACCGCCGTTAACAATCTATTTCTACCATCGATCTGCATAAGGGCTTGGCATCGCAGACGCCAAATGGCAAAATATTTCGAAATCGCAGGCGGCTTTTGAGATCCGACGGAATGCATAGGGCAGACATTGACGGGCTACGAGCCGTAGCGGTCGTCTCTGTCGTGTTATTTCACTTCAAGTTATTCCCGAATTACATCCGCGGCGGCTTTGTCGGCGTCGACGTTTTCTTTGTGATTTCCGGCTATCTCATTACCGGAATTATTTTGAAGGGCATCAACGACGGCTCTTACTCCGTCGCGAATTTTTACAACCGGCGAATTCGCCGAATCTTTCCGGCCCTGTTTGCTGTTTTCGGATTCTGCATTCTCGCAGGTTTCTTCTGGTACTTTCCTGCCGAGGCGGCAACCGTTGGAGCCAGCATAGCCGCCTCGACATTCTTCATTTCCAATATCTTTTTCTACCTGCGTAGCGATTATTTCGAACGCGATAGCGAAACAAACCCTCTGCTTCATACATGGTCGTTATCGGTCGAAGAGCAGTTCTATGTGTTGTTCCCGCTGATCATTTTTCTGATCAAGGATCGGAGCCATCAAGCGAAACTTGCCGCGATTTCCTTTTTGATGTTGGTGAGCTTTCTCTATGCCGCATACGCGATTCATACCGATGTCAGCGCGACGTTCTACCTCACCCACTTCAGGGCCTGGGAGTTGCTGGTCGGAGCGCTGTTGGCGGCCAACGCATTTCCTGACATTTCGCGGCGATGGATCGCCGAGGCCGGCGCAGCCGCTGGCCTTATCCTGCTTTGTGCAAGCTTCTATGTGATTTCGAGAACGAGCCTGTTTCCGGGCCCGATCGCCCTTGTCCCCTGCATCGGAACAGCCCTTATCATCTGGACCGGTGTTGGGTATTCGACCTGTGTCGGAAGATTGCTGTCGCTGCGGCCGGTCCAGTTCGTCGGCCTAATCTCGTATTCACTTTACCTGTGGCACTGGCCCATGATCGTTTTTTTCAGGCTTTTCCATGAGCCCAACAGAATGGAGAAATTCGCCCTTGTCATAGCCAGCACGACGATTGCCGCGCTTTCGTGGAGGCTTATCGAACGGCCATTTCGCGAGACACCGTACCGGTTCAGTAACCGAGGCACTTTGCTCGCAGGTGGCGGCTCAATGATTGCCGCAGTTGTCGCTGCGTTTCTGCTTAAACCCGGGATCGAACAATTCTGGAATTTTCCTTCGCAGGCGACCGACGTCATTGCCTATGCCAAAATCGACGAAAGCCACATGCGGGTCGGGACTTGCTTTCTAATTACAAGCCTCCGCGCCGAGTTCAGCGGCCCGTACAAAGACAATTGCCTATCGCTTGAGCCGGAGCGACCCGACTTCCTTGTTCTTGGCGACAGCCACGCCGCGCACCTGTGGAGCGGACTGCAATCGACCCAGGAGAATATCAACTTCCTGCAAGCGACTGCGGGTGGCTGCAAACCGATCGACGGCGCAGAAGGTCTGCAGCACTGCAGGGATTTGATGGCCTATGTTCTGGAAACGTTCATTCCAAACACCCAACTGGACGGCATCATCATATCCGGGCGATGGGAACTCGCCGACCTGACGGGACTGATCAGCACCGTGCAGCGATTATCGCGCTATGCGCCAAGGGTGATCGTAGCCGGACCGATCGTTGAATACCACCAGTCACTCCCGCGAATTCTCGCCAAAGCGATCGTATCCGGTAGATCTCTCTCCGAATATGCGGCGGAGTACCGGCGACCGGCCCAAAAGGAGATCAATCTCGCTTTTGCCAAAGCTCTGAAAAAGGAAGGGATCGAATATTTTTCGACCTATGACGCTATTTGCAACCCTGAATGCATGATCTGGGCTGAAGAAGGCGTGCCGCTCCAATTTGACGACGGCCATCTCACCCGACAGGGATCGGCTTACGTTGCGCGCGAATTTGGCCGTCAGTTTCTTTAGGTTCTTTCCTCGGCCGTGCCGTAGCGAGAAATGCTGCCCTGGAGAGTCCCATCAATCGCCATTGCTGAATGGTCCGCTTCTCTATTTCAACGCGAGGATGTCGATGCCTGTCAGAGATTTGCGTGCCATTTCGAGCGATGAGCGCCTTGAGGCGGATTTCTGCATCGTAGGCAGCGGCCCTGCGGGTGCGGCGATCGCCCTTGAGCTGGCGCGCACTAAGGCCAAAGTCTTGCTCGTCGAGAGCGGCGGCCTGAAACGCGACGCCGCAACAGACGCGCTCAATGAAATCGAGAACGTCGGCCGGCCACGCGTCATGGATCAATGGCTGGTTCGAAACCGAATGCTGGGTGGTACGTCCAACACATGGGCTGGCCGTTGCGCTGCTTTCGATGATATCGACTACGAATCGCGGGATTGGGTGCCCCACTCGGGATGGCCATTCAAGGCTGATGAATTGACGCCCTACCTGAGCAGATCGGCATCGCGATTGGGTCTCGTCGCGAATATCGGACACATGAGCCGCAGCTTCTGGAATCCAGCAAGAGAACGAGGGAGCAAACCGGGCATCGATGAGAGACTGCTTAGTTCATGTTTATGGCAATTCAGCCGGGATGCCAGCAACCGGAATGTTTCTGTCAATTTTGCCGAAAGCCTGAGCTCGTCCGAAGCTGACAACCTTGACGTCATTTTGAATGCGACCGTAACTCACGTTAACGCCAATCAAGCTGGCACCGCAGTCGAGTCAATCGACGTCCGCGGCCTGGACGGCGAAGCTCGCAAGATTTCGTCACGCTGTATCGTGCTAAGCGCGGGCGGCATTGAAAACGCCCGCCTTCTGCTGGCCTCGAACAGCGTTCATTCATGCGGCCTCGGAAATCAGCGCAATCTGGTCGGCCGTTTTTTGATGGATCATCTGAAGGGTACGATCGGCAGCTTCGATCCCCGCAAGGCTCAAGCTTTGAGATCCTGGTTCGGCCAATACTTTATCAAAGGCCCGATCGGAAATCACCGGACTCTTCGCGGATTGCGGCTAAACCCCGAATACCAGAGAGCGGAAAACCTGCTCAATGGCGCTGTGTTCACCGAGGAGTATGAATTCATCGCCCCTGACGATCCCTGGATCGCAATGAAGCGTCTTCTCCGCGGCAAACCTCGGGCGCTCCGCGATGCTGTAAACGTTGGGTCGAACCTGCATCTGGTCGGCCAAGGTCTTTTCCAATACTTGGTCGAAAAAAGCTCGCTGCCACGTAAGCTGGAAAAACTCGAACTGCGGTGTATCGTTGAACAGCGGCCGGATCCTGCAAGCCGCGTGACGCTTTCAACCCGGACCGATCGATTCGGCGTTCCGCTTTCGCGAATAGACTGGAAGGTCAATGAACAGGAGCAGCGGACCATCAAGGCAATTGCGACATTGATGAAGACAGAGTTCGAGCGCTTGCAGATCGAACCGCTGCTGCTCGAAGGCTGGATTACCGAAAATCAGAATTTGCCGGAATACTTCCAGGACATTGCGCATCCAACCGGTACGACGCGTATGTCGGCCGATCCGGCCTCAGGCGTCGTCGACGCGCATTGTCAGGTCCATGGAGTCCATGGGCTCTTCATTGCCGGGAGTTCGGTATTCCCCACCTCCGGCCACGCCAATCCCACCCAAATGATCGTCGCGCTCGCAATACGCCTTGCGGACACGTTAAAAAGCCGCATTGTGAACAGTCAGGCAGCGTGAGCACTGTCCGCCAGATCGCAGCGCGCGGGGGGTTCGGCGGGCAGCGGCAGCGAGGTATTTTTCCGCCATTGCCGAGCCGTCACCAACGCACGAGCTGATTCATGACCGTCCAGTTAATCGGGATCCTCACGCTTCTTATCGGCATTGCCAGCCTGTTCCGCCCGGCGCCTTTCACCGTTAATGTGTTCTTTTGCTCCACCCTGCTCGGGGCTTCGGCCGCACTGGTGTTGGATTCTCTCGGCGGGACCAACATATCGCCGTCTCATCTGCTGCTCGGATTTCTGCTCTTTCGGCTGCTCAGCGACGAACGCGTCGCGAAAAACGCGTTACAGGGCGTATCATTTGGTCGACCGGGTTTCTGGCTTCTGTTGACGGTGATCTTCAGCATCATCTCCGCATTTTTCATGCCGCGCTTGTTTGCAGGACAAACGTTAACGTTTCCGGTTCGCGCTGAGAGCAATCAAAGCGTTCCGCTGGCTCCCGCGATGTCGAACATTACTCAGTCGATCTACTTCATTGGCAATTTTGCCTGCTTCATTACTCTCTATGGTTATGCAAGCACGCTTTCGGGAAGAAAGGTTTTGGGCGGTGCCGCGATAGCCTGCGCGACGCTTAATCTGATTTTTGGCGCGCTTGATCTGCTGACCTATTTCACGAATACGACGGAGTTGTTCTCGTTCATCCGCAATGCGAACTATGCTCTGCTCAGCGATACGGAAGTCGCGGGCTTCAAGCGGATTGTGGGGTCCTTTACCGAGGCTTCCTCGTTTGGCTCCGCGACACTCGGCTATTTCGCATTCACCGGCAGACTTTGGCTGCTCGGCATCCGGCCCCAATTGACGGCACCTCTGGCTTTCTTATCGCTGATGGCGATGCTGTTTGCGACGTCGACAACAGCTTACGTCGGTCTCGGCGCTTTCCTGGCATTGAGCTATTTGCAGGTAATGTTTTCAGCCCTGCGCCGACCGATTACCATGCAGATGAGTTTGTTTCTCATTGTGGGTCCGATCGTCATGGCGCTCGGAACCGTTGCTATTGCGCTCAACGACAATGCTTCGGCCTATGCTCAGAACCTTATCGACACGATGGTGCTCAACAAGCTCTCGACTGCTTCCGGCATTGAACGCTCCTCATGGAACGAGCAAGCGCTGCAGAACTTCTTCGACACCTTTGGGTTCGGCGTCGGAAATGGAAGCGTGCGAGCTTCCAGTTTTCCGATCGGCGTACTTGCCAGCCTTGGCATCGTCGGCGCCCTGATCTTCAGCTTGTTTTTCATAACGTTCTTGCTCAGCCGAGGAAAAGGCGACCGATCGGATGCGCTCGATGACGGTTACCGGCAAGCAGCCAAGGCCGTGTGCATTGCCTGGCTCATCACCGCCACAATATCAGGCGCATTGATCGACCTCGGTCTCGCGTTCTATACTTTTGCAGCTCTGACCTGCGCGGAGCCCAGAGCGTTTTCGTCAAGAAACTATAAGCAAGTCAGGGATATGCAGCTTGCGCGCTCGTCAGGATGATACTGTGCTCAAACAGCTATCCCTTCGACGACCAATCTTGCTCTCGGCAAGGGATGCCAACACGGCGAGTGCGGAGGGCGGGTTCCACAACCATTGAAACGTCAACGGTCACGACTACAAGCACGAACAGTGGCCGACAACAATTCTCTCGATATCTGGACATGCCGCCGCGCATACGCACGCGAACTCAAGCCATCCGGCCCCATCCGTGCCTGGGCGCATTCGGCCAAGTCGAGCCGCCTTTCGCGATCCGCCGCCAGTTCTTCGATAGCCTGCCGAAGCGCGGCTTTGTCCTGGGCAGGGACGAAGCAAACTTCCCGATCGGAGAAATAGGCCCTCAGCCCGCCGGCATCCGAGCAGATAACCGGCACCCCACGAAGTGCTGCCTCCTGAATAACGGTAGTGCCCGACGCATGTAAATTCGGCTTGAGGGAAACGACCAGAATGTCAGCCCAGTCGTACAACGCCAGCAATTCGTCATTCGACTTGAGTTTGACCACCTCGACGTTGGTAGCCTTGCTCACGAGCCGCTGACCGACGCTGGAGGATGCGATTTTAAGCATCCACTGATTCTGACTGACGATCGCTTCGACCAGACAATTCCAGTCGCGATGTTCGTCATTTCCGATCGAAATGAGGTGCAGCGGCTGACAATTTGGCCGCGGATCCGGCTTTTTCCTCTCCTCGGCCGATATGCCGAAAAGCACCAATTCCGAACGATTCTGAGGAAACAGCTCACGCGCTACTTTAAGATTCTCTGGCGAATGGACCGTAATGATATCCGCCTGTGCGGCCAACCGATGAATGAGCCATTTCTTCAAGGCGCCGAATCTCTTCCAGCGATCGAAGAGCCAAATCGTCTGGGCGATTATCTTCGGCTTGCGCTCGATTGGCCTCAATCGGAAGAGCAGCAAGATCGATAAATACTGAGATTCCGTGTGTGTCCACACGACGTCTGCTTCGCTGATCTTCCCGAAATTTCGCCAGGCATGAACAAGGTCGAAACCCAAAATAGTCCGCATGCCCAACCGGAGCAGTTTCCCAAATATGCTTTCGGCAGCGTCTTGCGAATACTCCACCGAACAACCAAATTCCGCCGCCCTGAAATATCCATAGGGCAGCGGCTCATTGATGCCGATTACTTTGCCCTCATTCCATCGCCTCTCCCACTCGCGTGAATCATAGCCGCGAGCCAGGTGAACAAACACTCGTATTGGATTTTCAGTACAACTCCTTTCGGGGTTCATGGCCTGGCACGCTTCTGCACTTATTCCCCGATCGTCTTATAAACGTGAACGTAGTCTACATACATGAACGAGGGGTTGGGCGTGCGGTCAATCGGCCAGCCGGATCCGAGCGCCAAATTCAAAAGGACGTGTAACGGCCGCTGATGTTCCTTCGGGGTCTTGATGCGGAACACTTCATGCCTGTTCAGGTAAAAGGTGATCCATTCCTTGGTAACCATGGCCCCGTAAGTGTTGAAGTCGTTCGACAACTGGTCCGGCGCGACCTTTACTTCGTGAGGCAGCAGCTTCTTATCGACGTCGCTAGCCCCGGCATCGGCGGGATTGGTATGGTAGACAATGATGTTGTTCTGATAGGCAGCGGACGAATGACCGTAAAATTCCAGGACGTCGATTTCAACGGACGCCGGCGCGGTCTTGTCAACGATGCTGCCGAGCCAGAACGCAGGCCAGACGCCGGGACCTTTTGGCAGCTTGGCGCGCATTTCGAAATATCCATACTGCTGTGAAAAGCCGCGACCGCTGCTATCCGCGGACGCAAGCAGCCCCGACTCCCACTTGCCTTTGTCATTCTTTCTTGCTTCGATTCGAAGAATCCCGCCCTCCAGCGTAAAGGGAAAGACCCCCAACCTGGGGTCGGCAAAAGCCGCATCGCCGAAATCGCCGGCCCACGGCGTGTGAGCAATCCAGCGCGTGTTGGGACCCCACGGTGACACGCTAAGCGTATCGTCAAAGTCTTCGCGGAACGCCATCTGCAACTTGCTGAAATCGATCTCGCTGGACTGATCGAAGGCACGGTCACTTCCAAAAACGAGCGCCGACACCATCACCAGATTCAAACATACGATTTTCAATCCCGACCATTGCGACACTGGTTAGTCTCCAAGCTAGGCCGACGTTCAGACGCGCAGTGAAAACATTGCAAGCAGGTTTGCCAAGGTCCAAACGCCTGTTCCACACGCCCCGAGATTATTGCGAGTATCTCATTGCTTCAATATTCATTTTGTCGACGGCCATCGTACCCTAACCCGGTTACTGTTCGAAGTTCCAGCGCCAGATTGACACATCGGGTCCATCAAGCGCTCCGCGACACAGGCCGCAAAACCCGCGCCGATGTTGCACGCCCGATCCAACTCGAAACGGCTTTCATATATCCTCAGCACGCCTCATCTGCCAATCGGAATGGATGCGAGTCCGCATGTCCTCGGCGAAATTCGAGCCGTTCCGGTGTTAGTGTTAAGAAACAACATCACTCCGCCTCGTACGGCGCGCGGTTAATCCCGGCACAGCAGCAGCCATCACGAAAATCTGCGCCGCCGCTGCGTTGCGCGATCGGCAATTCTGTGGTCGAAACCCCATCTGCACGTGACGATACCCGGATGACGGTGATAAGGAGGACATAGGTCATCGGATTCAATCTGATACGAACTCGATTGGCCTAAGACTTGCACGCTATATATTGATTATTCATACTCGTATATTGAGTCATTCATATGAGTTCGTACATGGCTGCGGAAGCCCGGATTTCCTTGCTAAATCTGTTTCAGGGTGCCGTTCTGGTCGTTGCCGCAAATCTTGCTTTCTTTTTGATGGTGTTCGTCGTGGATGCAACGATCAACCACCGCATCCTCTATGAAAAGCTGGCCAGCGCCGCTGCTCTCGGCGTCATCGACGATCGAGACTATCCCGCAGATCTCGCAACATACTCAGATCGGTATACAGACTGCGCCGCGTTGGGCCTGAACCTCGTCGACGAACCGGATCGAAAAGCATTCGGACTGATGAGGGATTCGGAAATTGCCAAAGTCGACGGGCTCAACGCCTGCCGCGCATTGATGATGATGGTCAAGGACAAGAAAGCCGTCAGTGCCATGAACTACAGCCGATACTGGCATGGCTACCAGCTTCTATCGAAGCCGTTTCTGCGTTTTGGGGACATCAGAAATCTGCGATACATCCTGGCCTGCCTCGTCATCGGCGCGGTATTCGCATTCTCGACGATTATCGCCATTGGATTTACCGGCACCGTCAGCGGCGTCTTCCAGGGACTTTGGTTCGGTCTCGGCTATCTCTTGCTGACGGATGGAGCAAATCTCGGGAACGTCTTCACGCACTCGCTGTCCCTGCTCGCAATATTTTCGATGCCCCTCGCGGGGTTTTGGGCCATCAAAGCCGGCGTCAGGCGGCCTCTGTTTCTCATGGCGGTTGCGGTCGGCAGCGTAAACGCATTCTTCGATTTGCTGTTCAACCCTCCCCTCGGACTGTCGACGCTTGTGGTAGCCACGGTTGCCGCCTCGGCCGACAAGAACCTTTCGGCCCGTGATATCTTCCGGATCATTGCGGTACTCTCATTTGGATGGGCCGCTGGATTCTTTGGTACCTACATTTGTCGTTTCGCGATTGCTGCGCTGCTCTCGGATACGCCCCTCACAACGCTGCAGGAGATTTTCACCGCTGGCATGTTCCGGGTCGCAGGAATAGAAGAGAAAATCGAGCCCGTGATGTTGTGGGCGACCATCAAGAATTTTGGCTACCCTATGTTGAAGCCCTCATTTGCGGTCTTTGTCGTCATCACGGCGGTGTTTGCAGCCGCGCTTCCGGCGCTTGGTTATCGGGTGAAGCCACGACCATATTTGCTGGCTCTGCTGGCGCCGGCGTTTATTTCGGTCTTGTGGTTCGAGATCTTTAGGAATCACAGCCAGCACCACCACTGGTTTACGTATCGATCCGCTTCTTTCTCGCTTGTCTGTCTTGCCGCCGCAGTCATATTCAGCTTTTCGAGGAAGCCCAGGCCAGGCGAGATTGAAGCTCTAGGCCCGCGAAAATCCTCGGTGGTGCAACCAGGGGAGCTGTATGGCTGATTCGATGCTTTCGGCGAGGAACCCTGTCGCGCCCGCGGCGGAAAATGGTCCTATTGCCATCGCCGTTTTGGTGCCCTGCTACAACGAAGAGATCACCATCGAAAAGGTGGTCGCGGATTTCCGCGCGGCACTCCCCGAAGCGACCGTCTATGTCTATGACAATAATTCCCGTGACAACACCATCGAGATCGCGCGGAAGGCCGGTGCGGTGGTGCGCAAAGAGTCAAGGCAGGGCAAGGGAAACGTCGTACGGCGTATGTTTGCTGACATCGAAGCCGACGTGTACGTCTTGGTAGATGGCGACGATACATATGATGCCGCGGCATCTCGAATGCTGGTCGATCAACTCGTCGAGGAGCGGCTCGATTTTATCAACGCGATGCGGGTATCAACTGCCAAGGACGCCTATCGTGCCGGGCACCGCTTTGGCAACTGGCTGCTGACGGGATTGGTCCGGCAGATATTCGGGCGCCAGTTCAACGACATGTTGTCAGGCTACAAGTTTCTGTCGCGAAGATTCGTTAAATCCTTTCCGGCGATGTCGAGCGGGTTTGAAACTGAAACGGAGCTCGCGGTTCACGCCCTCGAGCTGAGAATGCCCTGCACCGAAGTTGCGACGGCCTACAAGGAACGCCCGCCAGGCTCGGTCAGCAAGTTACGCACCTATAGTGACGGCGCACACATCATGATGTTGATCGCGCGGCTCGTCAAAGACGAGCGGCCGCTGCGCTTCTTCGGGCTTTTGGGTTTGCTTGCAGTAGCCGTTGCGGTTTTCCTGAGTATTCCATTGTTGATTACCTACCTCGAAACCGGCCTCGTGCCTCGTGTTCCAACCGCCATACTGAGCGTGGCGCTCGTGATCGTTGGTGTACTCAGTATTTTTGCGGGGCTCATTCTCGATATGACGACGAAGACGCGCAGGGAAATGAAGCGGCTAAATTACCTTTCCTTGCCAACCTTTCGATGAAGCTGCTGCGCGCCCAGGGAACATACGTCGCGCGAACCAATCCGGTCCTTTGACAGGCTCGAAGCAGCGACCCATCTGCAGTTCCGGCGCATAGGCTGGGGTTCATCCGTGCTTTCGCCTGGGCGACCGGATAGTCATGCCGTTACCCTTACTTGCCGGAAACTCTCGCGGGAAATTGACCCCCTTTTGGCGGAAGGGTAGTTTCTCAACTGGCGTTAACGGGAAAGTCGGAGGCGGCTGCTCTTCGCTAGGCTTTCATTGTCGACCACAAATTACCCAAGGCGCGTTGGTTGTGATTGAAGATCTGGCACGGCTCGAGACGGGAAAGATATTGGACGTCGACCTTTGCATGATCGGCGCGGGTGCCGCCCGCGTCACCATTGCGAAACAGCTTTTAGGCAGCGGCCTCGGCACGACGCGAATGTCGAGGCATCAGGCTGACGGGGTGGTCAATGAAGAATGCCGGGCCCACGGGGTCGACAATCTGTACCCGGCTGGCTGCTCGGTGTTCCCGACGGGCGGGCACCCCAATCCCACGCTCACCATAGTAGCGCTCGCCATACGGCTGTCAGACCACCTTCGCGCCCAATTGGACAAAATGCGAGGGCCAGCGCAACGGCAGGCCGTCAGCGCGTGACATCCGGCCCGCAAACAAATACTTGCCTGTCTTGCGCTCAATGGCCATTGAACGGGAGCGCCGATTCAGCAACGCTGAGAAATACGACACCGGCAGAGGAAAAAGCATTTTAAAGAGCGAGAAAAATCCGGCGCTTGAGGATTCCGCGGGCGGCCGAAAGGTTGCCATCGGTGCGATCGCGTCCGGCGCAGTTAACATCATCAAGGTTGCGATCCAGCTCTTGCTGCTTCCGGTCATGGCAAGGCTGCTGGGGCCCGACGAGTTCGGCCTCTATGCTTTGGCGCTGCCGACCGTCAGTCTGGTCGGCCTGTTGGCCGATGGTGGTCTCGGGGCGACCCTGGCGCGAGAAAAGGAATCGTCCTCGCTGATCTGGTCGAGTGCCTTCTGGGCGCTCTTGCTGATGGGGACGACGCTCGCCATCGGCTCCACTCTTTTCGGAAGCCTGCTGGGGTACCTGGCTCAACAGCCCCGGCTTCCGGCCATGATCGCGCTGCTTTCGCTCAGTCTTGTGTTCCTGACGCTGTCGGTGGTCCCTGGAGCGCGTCTGACGCGGCGGAAGAACCTCGCGTTAGGTGCCGGCGCCGACCTCGCGTCAACCGTCATCGGAGCGGTCATCGCCGTAACCATGGCTTGGTATGGCGCCGGTGCCTGGAGCCTGGCGGTTCAGTATGTCGCCACCTACGCCATCCGCGCGGTTCTGCTGAACCTTGCCGCGTTTCATTTTCCGTCAGCCGAATTCAGTTTCACAGCACTTCGACCGCATCTCGTGTCGGGCGGAATCATGATCGCGACCCGGATGAGCGAATATGCCGGTCGGATAACGGAGAACTTCCTGCTCGACCGGATATTCGGCACCGCGATGTTGGGAAATTACACCTTTGCCAATCAGGTTTCCAAGTTCGCAACAGATTCGGCGGCGAACGTCGTCTGGGCTGCACTCTATGTGCAGGCGTTGACCGGCGAGAGAAGCCAGATCGTCATCCTGCACCGCAAGCTCTGCCGACTGTTGGGCGTGACTTTGTTTCCCGCCATGTTTCTTGCGGCGGCGGCGGCGCCGGAGCTCATCGATCTGCTGCTTGGGCCCAAATGGGTGGATCTCGCCTTCTTCCTCCAGGTACTCTTGCCGCTCTACTCATTCAGCGTAGTCTGCTCGCAATCCGCACCGATCCTGCTCGCATATGGTCGCTTCGATATTCAGTTCTGGTCCATTGTCGGCCTGAGCCTGGGACGCGTCCTCGCCGTATTTCTCGGTCTCTGGATTGGACTGGCAGGAACGGTATATGCCATAGTTGCCGTAACGATCGTATTTTGCGTCGCCATGCTGGTGATTCCCGTCAAAACGACCGGATGCAAGCCGCTGCCAATGCTGGCCGGACTTGTCTCTCCGTTTATTTCAAGTGTCGTGGCGGTGGGAGCATTTCTGCTTCTGATAAAGGAATATCCGGGCGCGACATGGATGTTTGCATGTCTGGGCGTGGGATTTTTTGTGTATATGGTGTGTATGGCTCTGATTGATCGAAAGAATCTGATCGAAGACTGGTCGACCATTCGCCGAATCCTGTCCCGTCGGAGCCTTGCATGAGCCGAAGAAAACATTCGAATTGAGCTATAGTGAAACCGATATGTCGGAAAAATTAAGAATTGCCGTCGGCATTGCGACCACCGGACGGCGCGAAGTTCTGACCAGGACGATCGACCTCCTGGCGCATCAAACCCGTCTTCCCGACAGTTTGGTGATATGCCCGGTGTCCCCCGAGGATGTGGACGTCGCGTCGCTGGAGCGTTTTCCCGCTCAAACGCTCACCGTGGTCGGAGCCAAGGGATTGCCGGCACAGCGCAACATGATTCTGTCGGCTACCCGCGAGGCCGATATCATCGTGTTCTTCGACGACGATTTTTTTGCGGACCGCGACTATCTCGCAAACGTCGAGCGAATCTTCACCGCGTCCGCAGACATCGTTGCCGCAACCGGGTTTCTGCTGGCGGATGGAGCCCATGGACCGGGACTGAGCATCGATCAGGGAATGGCGATGATCGAGGCACAAACCCGATCGCTTGCGAATGATCAGATGGTCGACATCTATGGGACCTACGGCTGCAATATGTCGTTTCGTCTGAAGCCAATTCGAAGCAACGCAATCCTCTTCGATGAGAATCTCCCGCTATACGGCTGGCAGGAAGATATCGATTTTTCGCTGCGTGTCGGGCCATATGGACGAATTGTAAAGTCGGAAACGCTGCGCGGCGTTCACCTGGGGATCAAATCCGGGCGCACGTCGGGCGTTCGCTTCGGCTATTCGCAGATTGCCAATCCGATCTATCTCATTCGGAAGGGAACGATGTCGTGGCAGCATGCAAAAATGCTGATGTGGCGTAATCTCGCGGCCAACCTGGTGCGCAGCTTTCATCCGGAACCCTGGATCGACCGCAAAGGCCGCTTGAAAGGAAACTTGCTGGCTCTGGTGGACGTGGCTATCGGACGCATTTCACCGCACCGAATTCTCCAGCTGGATTGACGCAGTTGGCAACCTCTTCGAAGGATTCTGTTGCGGCCTCGCCAGGCACTCCGGTGTCCCTGGTGGTGGGGACACTTGGACGCACGGAAGAGCTCGAAAAGCTTTTTGGAAGTCTCGTCCATCAGGACCACAAGAATTTCGAGGTAATTGTGGTCGATCAGAATTCCGACGATCGACTGGGGTATTTGTTCAGCCGCGAATGGCCGTTTCGGCTACGACGGTTTCACACGCCCGGCGTTCGCGGCGTATGTCGCGGGCGCAACACCGGATGGCGAGCCTGCGAAGGTGAGTTGGTTATCTTTCCGGACGACGACTGCTGGTATCCCCCATGGTTCCTGTCGCGCGGCATCGAACTCATGTCGTCTTCGAAGGCCGACATTTTGACTGGCCGGGCCGCCAACGAGGCCGGACACGACATCAACGGCAGATATTCCAAGGTTCCTCAAAGCATCAACCGCAGCAATGTCTGGACCTCCGGGATAGAATGGATGATGCTCTTCAGGAAATCCGCACTGCTTGCCGTGGACGGATTTGACGAAACCATCGGCGTCGGCGCGGCTACGCCGTGGCAAGCCTGCGAAGCCCAGGACATCATTTTGCGGGCGCTGGCGCATGACCTGCAGTGCACGTTCGATCCTTCATTTTACGGCCATCACAAGGAATTCGATATTTCGACGCAGTCAAAAGGAAGAGCGTACGGTCGCGGCCTCGGCTACGTGCTTCGCATCCATAAATATGGCAAATTCGCTGAGGCGATGTGGGTGTGCCGTCCGATCGTCAAAATCGGCTTGTCTGTATTGAAGGGCGACCTCCGCGAGTGCAGCTACCTGCTGGACGTATCGCTGGGGCGCTTGGAGGGATGTTTGGGGCGCACGTTGTGATCTCCGCTCGCCCTGTTCGACGAGAAGCGAGATGCACGGTGCGATCGGCCGTCACAAACGCTGCGAATTCCGAAGGAAATTCCTAGGCCGATATCGAGGACCGGCTGGCAAGGCTGTTGCGAACATGCTCGGCGAGCCTGGCCGCGATCGCAACGGCAAAGAATGTGGGATTTGCCTGCCCAGACGTTGGAAACACCGCGCTCCCCGCCAGATAAAGATTGCCCAAGCCATGAACGCGGCAATTACGATCGACCACGCCCAGATTCTGGCTTTCATCCATCCGGGCCGAACCGATCTGGTGATAGCCGTCCCGCGCCTGCTCAAGGACGTGGTCCAGCCGTTCCTCTGGCCGCTGCCGATACTTGAGATATCCCTTGCCGCTTTCCCGCAGCGCCTTGTCCAGCAATTCGTGAGCCCTGACCACCGATCGCGCATCATCTTCGCAGAATTTGAAATCGACCGACATTCTCGTGCCATTTGCCGCGTCGCTGACCAGTCGAACGCGGCTCGATGGATTCGGTATCTGCTCGGAATGATAGTGCAGCGCGTATGTGCCGCGGTCGTTGCGAAGGAAGAACGGCTTGAGATCGTTGCCACTCAAACGGTATCCGACCGCACGTCCAATACCCGTTACCGCTTCGCGCGGGTTTCTCAGAACATTTTCGATGTGACGGCCGATTGGCGAGGGTACGCCACCGTGAAAATTAAAAAAATCATTTGATGAATATTTCCGTCCGACAACAGGCAGCCTCATACCGAGGTACAGGCAGGAGGCAGCGGCGCTGCCGTGGCCCGGATCGTGAAACGGCGGATTTCCCAACCAGAAGACCGTGTTGAGGAGCTGCTGTTCGATTTGAGTGGAGGGAGAAATGCTGAATCTGCGACGAACCCAGTAGTTATTCTGGTCCAGTTCGTAGTCAAAACGCGCGACATCAGTCGGATCGCGCAACACCACGGTCGCGATCTTCCCGGTCAGATGGCCCATATAGTATCGCCCCAACGGACCCTCGTCGCCGCCGAAGCGTTGCGGCCAGTTCCGTTGAAGCTCCAGCAAGATTCGTGTCGTTTGCAGGCCGCCGCATGCGAGCACAAAGCTGCGCGCATTCAGGCGGGCATTTGATGACGCGCTACCGTTGAACGTGAGGGACCGGACAAGGTTGCCGCCGTCGTCGATATCAAGACCGGAGGCTACGCGCCCCAGGACCAAACTGAGCAGCCGCGAGTTCTTCAACTTGTCCTTGAACCGTCGGGCCAGGCGAGGCTGAGAAGACAGTCGCTCGACCGTATCAAAGGAAATGCCCGATCCTTCGTCCCATCCCGCGGCGGGCATCACGAAACCGCCCTCGCCGCAGTCCAGGTAATGCGACGCCTTGAGGTACCAGGGCTTCAGCTCCTGATGCGAGACTGGCCATCCCGAGTGCGGGACAAACGATCGGTGCTCAAAGTCCACATCGTCGAACGGGACACAGCGCCCGCCCCATATCGCTGACGTGCCGCCGACACCGCTTCGCGTAACCACTTCAAGCGACGGATGGCGCGACGTGTCGAGGATTTCCGCATCGCTGAGACCAGCAACCCGGCTTAGAGAACGGAGATGCCCCGCTTCAACGAGCAGAACCGACAGCCCCGCAGCCTCGCACTCAAGGGCAACCGTCAACCCCACGGGGCCGGCGCCAACCACGCAAACATCGTAGGTCTCTTCGCTCGAAGGTAAATTAGTCAAGTACATCAACCAACTTTATTCGCAAACGGCCGCGAAATACTGCAGCCGGCCAGTCGACAGCCAAATCTCATGCGAGTTCGGCTAGCCGATCTGAGAGAAAAACATGAAGAGGATGTTTTCGCAAAGCTGAGTAACTCTCTTGCGTTGAAGATTCCATCGTCCATTCATACTACGTTGCAAAACTGCCCAACAGATAATCATTCGAAGCATTCAGCCGCGCGATCATAAACTCTGCCCACCGTCATGTAGCAAGATGCGGAGACCCTAGCAAACCGGGCTTGAGCACGGCAGAAACCGATAGTTTCGCAATGACGTACGAGTAAGCCTGTCTCCCTTGACCTAGCATCATCCCATCAAACCGATCACTCTGGCCCACTCTACGGAGGCGGTGAGGCCCTCTTCCAGGGATACCGTCGGTTCGAATCCAGCTTCTCTGGCGCGCAGCGCCGAAAAAATAACACGCGTTCCGTAGTAGCGGATTTCGCCATCGCTGGGTTTCAGCCGCAAATTGGTTTCGGCGCGCCTTAGAACATCTCTGAGAATCGGACTCCGGCTGGCCATTTTCAGCATGTTTTGATTGTGTTCGAGTACGTACTTGCCGAGCCGTCGGATCGGACGGCGGATAGCATCCTGTATTGTGAACGAGTTGGTCGGGGCCGGGAGCGGACCGCGCCCGAGCGTTCGGCTTAGCCGATCAAAATATTCATTGAACGTGGGAATTTCGGAGCCGTTGGCGTTGAAAACGGAATACTGCGGGAGCTCCGCCGCAGCTAAATGGGCCGCAAAGCGCGCTAGGTCACGGACGTAAATCAGGTTGGCGTTCCCCTCACCTGCCGACCCGAGTTGCTCCAAATGGCCCGAAAGTATCCGTTTGATGTAAGAGGTCGTCCACAACTCGCCGAAGGGTCCGTAGACCAGCGTAGGGCGCAACACCGCAACGGTAAGTTGCGGACCGGCCGCCGACTGGCATGCCTGTTCCGCGGCTTGTTTGCGCTGGCCGTACGGATTAACCGGCGGCACCGGCAACGTATTCTCAGTGACGATGCCGAGCACGTTGCCATAAACGGCAACCGAACTCATGTGCACAACCCTTCGAACGCCGTTTGTTATGGCGTGCTTGAGAACGAGCCGCGTTCCCTCGACTGTCGTCGACTCATCAATTCGGCTGTGGGCGCAATGGATAACGACTTCGATGCCGGCCATCGCAGCATCGAGGGATTCGGGATCCATGATGTCACAGTGTACGGTCTCGACCGGCAACCCGGCGATCCGGGCGACGTTCGCGGTGCGCGCGACACCCGCTCGCACATGAGTCGCGCCGGCGCGACATAACTCTTCGGCCGTCCAGCCGCCGATAAAACCAGCCGCTCCCGTGATCAGAATTCTTGGCCAGTTCAAGCGCGCCACCAACGGCAGGATCTCATACGAAGAAAACCCATCTGGCATGGGGTGAGCAAGTTGAGACGGCGCAACGCGAGACAGACTCTGGTCGGATCAAGTCCGATCGGGTTGGCACGCGGACATTTGCGTCCTGTGCGGTCTGCTATTTCCACGAGGCGCTCCAATAAGTCACGATATAGGCCTGTGGAAACAGCCGGCGCGCCTTAGTGCTTTCGACCACCGCATTCTGTTTGAACAGCTTTTTTCGGAGCACAGTATGCATAAAGTTGTTCCAGTTTACCGGATACCAGATCGCAGGAGGCAGTATGCGTATCTTGCCGAAATCGCACTTCGCAATCTCAACCTCCAATTCGGGCAGCTCTTTTGATAGGCGCTGCCGAACCTCCTCCGTCGTATGGCTCGAATAAAAATCGACGACATCCTTCAGCAATATCGGCCCGGTGAGCCATTCGGGCCGAATATCTTGTGCGCCTTTGCGCAAATGGAATTCAGCGAGTCGCTCGCTCGCGAACGCAATGGCCAGCAGCCAAAAAGCCTGACCTGCCTTTGACGCCATCACCGCATTTGGAAGCGAGTGTTCGAAATCGTTGTCGCCTCCCATGCGGCCGACCAACACGTCTCCCATTTCGCGCATACCCTCGAGCGGTCGCAAACATTCCGAATCCATGTCTGCATAGAAACCGCCGTAAACGTACAGGAAGAACAATCTTATGACGTCGGCGCGGAAGATCTCTTTCGGATAGCTGTTGTACCTGCCGAGAAACCAGGGAAACCTCTGTTCTATAAATTGCCGGTTGTCATTGTCGTCCCACAGAAAGCATCTGAAGCCGGGATTGGTGAGAAGAAAGCTCCTCCTCCAGTACCGATAGTTGGCCGGCATTTCGTGATGTGATTTCCATGTCTGAAAGACGATTTTTGGAATCACCGTTCTGTCGTCGACCGGCTCGTCGCGCGGTATTCCAAACTCACCGATGGGACCGTTATCGGTCTCAATGCCTTCCAATGGGATCGGACGATCGGTCAGGCTGTACCATAGCAATCGATACGATGAGAGGTCGCTGATGGCATCCAGCACCCGCTTGGTACGTGGGCTCAAAGAACTCATTTTGAAACCTGCTTCCATTCAAAAATTAGCGCCTGCCGCTGTCATGCGACGCGCCGTTCGACGGTCAGCCAGCAAACGAGAGACGCAATGGCTGCATTTCGAAAATCGGCAGGGTGTCGTGCGGCGGCACGCATCGAGATCGCTTCCGCGATTGCCCAACAACGCGCCACTTGTCGTCGAGAATTTCCTCAATACCCTGCGAACAAACCGTTTGCAAAAGCGTTATCGACCACCGACACTGAGTACGACACTTTGTTACCGGGGAACAAGATTGCTGTGGAACAAGCGCAGGCCGACGCTCACTAACGACCTGTCATAGTTAAGGGGTTCGGTATGAAGCGGCTCCTCCTTGTAACGGTTATCGCAGCCTTCAATTGCGGGTTCGCGCACGCCGACGACCCCAACGCTCTCACCGCGGCTGAACTTTCGAGTGGTTGGAAACCCCTGTTCAATGGTGTGAATCTCGACGGCTGGCGTGGATTCAGGAGTGCTACCCCGGGTGAAGGCTGGAAAGTTACGAACGGCGAGATAACTAGACCAGGTCAAGGGGGCGACCTGATAACCGTTGGGGAGTTTGGAGATTTCGAACTAAGTCTTGAATGGAAAGTCGGCAGAGGGTCAAACAGCGGTATCATATATCGCGTCGGCCTGGACGAAGCGGCCGCCTATGAGACCGGACCGGAATATCAATTGTTGGATAACCCCAATTCGACAGAAAATGATGGTCTGCACAGCGCCGGCGCACTGTACGACGTCGTGGCGCCGATCAACGACTATACCAGACCTACCGGCCAGTGGAACGAGACGCGCATCATCGTTCGCGGCTGGAAAATTGAGCACTGGCTGAATGGAGAGAAGATCGTGGACGTCGATCTTGCCAGTCCGGAGGGCAAGAAACTCGTCTCCAGCAGCAAGTTTCGACTGATGCCAAAGTTCGCAACTTTGTCTCGCGGGCATGTTGCACTCCAGGACCATGGCGACCTCGTCAGCTTTCGCCGCATCAAGCTTCGTGAACTGAATTAGCCTTGGTCCGGTGTTCGATTTTTCGCTTTCCTTCCTGACAGAGATCTTGCCCGACCGAGGTCCGCCACGTTGTGTTGCCTGATGTAAGTCAGCGTTAACCAGCTTGAACGCGTTCCAGATCGATCTTTTCTAAGCGCGGGGTTCTGTTAAAGATTTAGCCTTATGCGATTCTGCAAATCTCGAGCGGCGTTGCGCCGGTCGAGAGCAGCGCCCTTCCAGCGTCGATCGACTGCCCTGAGGCAATGATTCAAACGAAAGCATTTGATGCGGGTCGCAATCATCCACTACTGGCTCGTCGGCATGCGGGGTGGCGAAAAGGTTATCGAGGCGCTCTGCGAGATGTATCCGCAGGCCGACATTTTCACCCACGTCTACATGCCGGAGATGGTCTCCGACCGGATTCGCCAGCACCGCATCATTCCGACGTTCATCAACTCGCTGCCTCGCGCGAGCAAGATGTACAAGACGTATCTGCCCCTGATGCCGCTCGCACTCGAACAGCTTGATCTGCGCGGCTACGACCTCATCATCAGCAGTGAATCAGGGCCTTCCAAGGGTATCATTGCGCCCTCGGAGGCGCTTCACGTTTGCTACTGCCACACCCCAATGCGCTACATCTGGAACATGTATCACGATTACCGGAACAGCGCCGGTCGCGTGGCACGGCTGATGATGCCGCCGCTCACGCATTACCTGCGGATGTGGGACGTGACGTCGGCCGCACGGGTCGACAGCTTTGTTGCGAACTCGGCAACGGTTGCGAGGCGCATTCACCGATATTACGGAGCGCCTTCCGTCGTCATTCACCCACCGGTTGACACCGGTGCGTTTTCGATCGCAGCCCCCTCCGAGCTTGCCGATTATTATTTGATGGCTGGTGAACTCGTATCCTACAAACGACCGGATCTCGCGGTGCGTGCCTTCAACGAAATGAAGTTAAAGCTGGTCGTGATCGGCGGCGGCGAGATGCTCGATGAAATCCGCAACCTTGCCGGCCCCACCGTCACGGTTCTGGGTTCGCAGCCGTTCGATGTCCTGAAGCAACATTACGCGCGATGCCGCGCATTGATCTTTCCGGGTGAGGAAGATTTCGGGATGGTCCCTGTCGAAGCAATGGCGAGCGGCCGTCCCGTCGTCGCCTTTGGCCGGGGCGGCGCTACTGAAACCGTTGCCAGGGGTGTGTCAGGTGTTTTCTTTGCCGAACAGTCGGTCGAAGCAATCTCGTCGGCGGTCAGAAGTCTGGCAGATATCGAGATCGATCCCGAAAAGATCGCAGCACATGCGAACCAATTCGGCCGGGACCAGTTCTTTCAAAAGATGCGCGCACACATTGACGGCCTGCTGGCCGCGAAATCGGGCGCCCGTTGATCGCGCAAACCGCGGAAAGAATTTTGACGCTCGCTCGGCGCGTCAGGAGTCGAAAGAGGTATCGATCACCGACAACTCTTCCCCCTCAAGTACGAGACATGACAGCCGGCCGGTCGCAAAGGCGCCGGTATCGATATTGATCCGGTTCGGTCCCACCTCTATTTCGCGGGTGGGGGTGTGCCCGTGAACGACGATCTTGCCGAAATCATCCTTTGACGTCAGGAATTCTCCCCTTATCCAAAGCAGGTCATTTTCCTTTTGGCGCGACAGCTCGACGTTCGGTTTCACCCCGGCATGAGCAAAGAAGAAATCGCCGCACTCGAACGAATTTTTCAAATCTCGAAAAAAGCGAAAATGCGCTTGTGGCAATGCGCCGTGAAAGGCCGATTGAAGCTCGGCGATCTGCTTGCCGTTCGCCAGGGTTTCAGCAGGCACGCCATACGAGACCAGGGTTTCCAGACCGCCCAAACGCAACCATTGATCGAACAGACCGCGATCACTCAGGCATTTGATCGCGATCAGTTCATGGTTGCCCTTCAGGAATACCGATTCGTGCGTCTTGCCATGCTCGATCAATCGATCGATCGTTTCGCGCGACGATGTCCCGCGATCGATATAATCACCCAAAAAGACGTAAAGCGGTCTTACCGTCGGGCGGAGCGCGATATCGCCGCTGATCCGAGCCAGCAATTCATTGAGCAAATCGAGGCGACCATGAATGTCGCCGATGGCATAGATCCTCAGCTCTGCCGGTAACGATGGACACCGTCCCCGCACGCGGAGTTCCCTAAGACCCGGAAGAGTAGCCAGCACTTGTCAACTCGCCATTGCGGAACGGATTCCATACGGGTGGAAGATCAATTTGATCCGCATCTTGAACCTTCCGATCACGCAACGCACCAATCCATTGCGATGCCGGAATTCGACAGCATCGCTGTGGTCTTACTCGTGGAACGAACGGTCACGCAAATTGATCCGTCATCTTATCTTGTTTGGACGCTGCGTGAGCGCGCGTCCAGCAGATCAAAGCGGACCATTGAAATTGCCTAAAAGATTAGGGTTATCAAATCGTTAACAGAAGTTATCAACCTTGGCTACCCGGATCAACCATAACGACACGGTACTGTTGATAGGCCCTGTGGTCTAATGTAGTTTGAGGAACAATTTTCACCCATAAACAAATAGTTGGGGGCGTTTCCCATGACTACCCGAATTGTGTCCACGGCACTTGGTGCGGCGCTGCTTGCCATTTCCGTAACCCAGGGATGGGCAGGGTGCCTGAAACCGCCCGCTTCCGACCAAGCGATAAGTCAGTTCCGGGCCAACCCGCAGGGTCTGGTCGCTCCAAATTCCGATACCCGCACCATCGAGGCGACGACGCGAGATCTCGCGGGAACAGACGCTTCGCTTGCCGCTGATATTATTCGGGTCGCGGAAGGAACTAGCGCGCGATTTCAGACGGCGATCGCTGCCGGCCTCGCCCAAGCCGCAATAGCTTGTGCGACCGTCGACCAACAGGCGGCCCAGCTCATCCAGCAAGCCGTGGCCGGTTTCCAGGATGGACAATTCCAGGCTTCGTTTGCCGCGGTCGCAGGGGATCTCTCGACCGCCGCGACGGAAGCTGCCACCGCTTTTGCAACCAGTTCGGTAGGCAGCGTGATCGTGATCAATCCGAACGGCTCACCCCGCCCGACCGCGACGACCGGCGGTGGCGGGGGTGTTTCCGCACTTGGCCAGCTTACGGCAGGCGCCGCCTCCACCACCCCGAATAGCACATCACCGACCGCGGCAGTTCCGGTAAGTGCGACACGTTGAGTTCGTTTAGCCGCAAGCCAACATCGCTGAAATCGGCATGGGTTAGTCTGAGGAACTGTGAATGAACATTGCCGGGCAATTTCCACCCTACACGCCGGCGATAGACAGCGATCCCAGTTCCGGAACGTTATCCATGCTCCAGGTTCGCGACTTCCTCGGTCGCGAGTGGCGCCTCATCGCCTTGATCACCGGCTTGTCGATTGTTGTTGGAGCCACCTACGTCGCCATTTCGCCGTACAAGTATACGGCGCAGGCAGATATGATCATCGATACCAAGAGGGTTACCTGGACCCAGACGGAAATGGCGTCTGAAAATCGCACCGTTGAAGATGCGTCGGTCGAAAGCGAGATAGAAACGACCAAATCCGAAAAAGTGGCGGAAGCAGTTATTCGTCGCTTGCATTTGACCGAGGATCCCGAGTTCGTCGGAGCAGGTTCGGGTCTCAGGCGCCGCATCTTCTCGCTCTTCAAGCTGGGTTCAGCGCCGGAGCAGGAGCCGTCCAACGACGAACTGATGCGCCGCGTCGTTGGCTCGGTTAAGGACAATCTGCGCGTTACCCGCCTCGGGCGCAGCTACATCGAGCAGATCGCCTATACCTCCCTTGATCGGGACAAAGCTGCCAAGATCGCCAACGCCTTTGCTGATGCCTACATCGAAGATCAACTGCAGGCGAAGTTTGAAGCGACCCGTCGCGCCAGCGCATGGCTTGAGCAGCGAATTGGGGAACTGCGCCAGCAGGCGAGCAATGCCTACAAGGAAGTTCAAGATTTCAAATCCGAGAACAGCATCATCATCGGTGTCGACGGCAAGCTGGCAAGTGAAGTCGAGCTTGATCAGCTTGGAATAGCGTTGGCGAAGGCCCGCGCCGATACCAGCCAGGCCCGGGCCAAACTTGACCGGATATCGCGCGTTCTGGAACAGCGGTCGGACAAGGAGAGCTTCAATATTCCTGATCCGGTCGTCACGGATGCGCTTAGCAACCCCGTGATCACCAAGCTTCGGCAGCAGTTTCTCGACGATCAGAACAAGGAATCCGAGTGGAGTGCCCGCTATGGGGCGGATCACACCGCCGCCAGAAATTTGCGGGCGGAAATGGCGGCTCTGCAGCGCGCGATCTGGGATGAAATTTCCCGCATCGCCGAGAGTTACAAGAGTGAACTGCAGATCGCGAAAAGCCAGGAAGAATCGATCGACAAGCGCATGATCGAGGTGTTCCAGAAGTCCGCTTCGACGAGACAGTCACAGGTCCGCTTGCGCGAACTCGAAACTGCCGCGAATACCTATCGCGGTATCTATGAGACATTCCTGTCGCGCTTTACTCAATCGGTGCAGCAACAGTCGTTCCCTTCGACGGAGGCCCGGGTCGTCACGTTCGCGTCGCCTCCCCGTGGGCCAAGTTCGCCAAAGATCTCGTTGACGCTCGCGCTGGCAGGCCTTTGCGGATTGGGCCTTGGGATCATGTCTGCACTTGCCCGCGAGCAAATGAACCGTCAGATCCACACGCGCGCGCAACTTGAAAAACTTCTGGGAATCAGCTGTCTCGCCGTTCTGCCGGCATTTGCCCAGAAGCGACCTGTCCTTCGCAAGCTGCAGGCAACGCGGGATTCCGGGGCATTTCGGCAGATCAGCGAGGTCGCGCCATTTTCCGCAACCGCCGAGGCGCTGCGATACATCAAGGTCGCCATCGATCTTCACCCGACCGGGGGCAAGGTTATCGGGATCGTTTCGGCCCTTCCTGGCGAAGGAAAAACGACGGTCGCAACAGGTTTCGCGGCCTTCGTGGCGAAGAGCGGCGCACGCACCTTGTTGATTGACGCCGACTTGCGAAACCCTTCGATGACCAGGGCCCTTGGCTATATAAATGCGCCAGGCTTGGTCAACATGGTTGCCGACAAATCGGACTTTGACGATCTGGTCATCACCGACTCCAAATTCAAATTCGATTTCTTGCCATCTTCAACGCGAATGAAGCCCTCCAACAGCTCCGATATCCTGAACTCGCCGGCGATGAAGGAGATGTTGAAGGCGGCCAAGAACGATTACGACTACGTCCTTGTCGACTTGCCGCCAATCCTTCCCGTGGTTGACGTCAAGGCCGTGGCCCATCTGTTCGACGCCTTTGTTTTGGTCGTCGAGTGGGGCAGCACTTCCACCGACGAAATTGTCAAGGCGGTCGGCGCCTCTCCCATTGTGTCGGAGCGACTTCTGGGTGCCGTCCTCAACAAGGCCGACGAAGCCGTCATGCGCCGCTTCGAAGGTTATTCCGATCGGCGTTATACTTATTACACAAATGAACCAGCATCGGCGGAAACCGTCTAGGTCTTGGGCGCTGCATCAAAGACTCGTGGGTTGGGTGGGCGAGCGCTGACCCTTGCGATTGGCTGCCTCGGGCTGGTTTGGGGAATTTTCGCTCTTCCGCGGAGCGAGGCGGCTGATGATTTCCGGGATATCGAAAGTCGTCTGCTGCGATCGGAAACCTTCAATCGAACGTCATTGACCCAGACGCTGGAGAGCCAGGCTTCGCTGAATGTGAGCCCTTGCGACACTCATTCCCAGAGAGCGCTGTTGCTTATGGAAATGCCTTTGGCGGAGGCTGCGCTGCGATCCGGGGCCGCCGGCGAGTTCGATCGGCGCATCCAGTCGCTCGAGGCTCGCTCCAGACAGGTTCTCGGCTGCACGCCACGCGAGTCGTTCGTTTGGCTTTTGGCGTTCAACCTGGAAGTTCTGCACGGGCGATTGAACGAACGGTCGTTCAATCTGCTGGCGATGTCCTACGAGACGTCGCCGAATGAAGCATGGATCTCAATCCGTCGAATTATCGTTGCGATGCCTCTCGTTCTTGCCGCGCCCGAACCCGTTCGGCAGAGAATTCTTTTCGAGTTTCAGCAGCTTATTCGCAATGGATTCGACGATGATGCAGCCCGCTCCTACGTCACGGCACCCGGGTCGGTTCGTTCATTGCTGCAAACCCAGATCGAACAGCTCGACCTCCCCCGGCAGAAAAAATTCTCGGACGCATTGCAGAGACTCCGCTCCTGACGAGCTTTTTCGCAATCCCGGGTTCCTATTGTGCATCGTCAACATCGGGAATAAATAATCTCAGCCGTCGTATGCGGACGACGATATGCCCCAACTCGCGAAGTTCTCGTCATGATACTTCGGACCATGGCTCTGCTCGTTGGCTGGTTATTGCTGGCACCATCCGGGTACTGTTACGCGCAGGATTTGGAGAACTTTCCTGACGCCGCGCTGACAGGCGAACAGTGGCAACAACGCGTGCAGGACGCCCGCCGCCGGTCCGAGGAATTCGTTGCGAACGCGCGTACGCAGACGGCGGATCCTCTGCCATCCGACAAGGAGGACGCCAAAGCCGCGGATCAACGGGCGATGAACGACCCAAGCCTTCAGCGCGGCGACATCATTGCAACCAGCCGGGGCTTCCTGGTCTTCGTCGGGCGCGACAGCGAAGAGCGTCAGTCTGGTGATTTTGTGCCAGCCCCGTCGCCGCGCCAGCCACCGTGATCCATCTCACAGATCTATGCCGCAGGGGCCGATACAGAGAGGCCACAAATCGCCGTGACCGCAATCGCCCGCATTTGGCCGAGCGCGGCTCGATGCGAAAACACTAACAAATTCAGTAGATTAAGCCATTTGCCATGGACTCGATCACACGAGGTTGATCCACAGCGGAACTAAAAACATCTTGTTCCAATTCACTTAAACAAGCATAAAGGTCAAATTAACGGCTATTTTTGGACACGCAGACCCCCGCCACTTTGCATTGCAGCATTTCCAACGTCCGATTCTTGGCCAACCAACGCGTATGACATGCTCACTTTGCCCGCGCCGCAAAAATGGTTAACAAAAACAATACGTTATGATATTCAGCTTAACGGAAGCTTGCTTAGAATACAGGCTTGCGAAAATGGTGCACTGCCCATTAATTTGATAAAAAAAGAGTTACGAAAAAGGGGTAGAGGAGATTTGTTTTTGAAATTGTTTTTAGGAGTACCCGCATGAACGGATTGGTCGATGTACGCAGTTTGCGATTTGCTGCAACTGGATCACCGCATCCAACCGGACTTCTTTCGAAGAGAGTCATTGACATTATTTTGGCAGTCTCCGGAATTGTTCTGCTCGCTCCCTTGTTGATTATTTGTTTCCTCGCGACTGTCGTCACGTCGCCTGGACCGGCGCTGTTTCGTCATAGACGGGTAGGGTTCGGGGGAAAGCATTTCGATTGCTTGAAGTTCCGCACGATGGTGACGGACGCACCCGAGCGTTTGCGCCACCTTCTCGATTCGGATCCGGTCGCCGCCGCGGAGTGGACGGCCAATCGCAAGCTGCGGTACGACCCGCGGGTGACCGCGATCGGCGCCATTCTACGCAAGTCCAGCCTCGACGAGCTGCCTCAGTTGTTTAACGTCCTTAGGGGCGAGATGAGCATCGTAGGACCGCGCCCGGTTACCGAGGAAGAGCTGGTCAGGTATTCCGGCGCCGTCAACGCCTATCTGGCTTGCCGGCCGGGCATCACCGGGCTCTGGCAGGTTAGCGGCCGCAGTACAACGACCTATAACAAGCGCATCGCGTGTGACACCTTCTATGCGCGCAATTGGTCGATGACTCTGGACGCGAAGATAGTGATTGTGACGATTCCTGCCCTGTTGCTTTCCGATGGCGCCTATTGAAGATGCGATGATCAATCTCTGATACAGCCGGCAGGAAACAAAAGATGTGGGGGAGTTCTTATACCCCTACCCCCGTTTGGTGCTTCCGTATTTCAATCGAACCCGGCCGGATTTCACAGACGGCCTCTTTTCGAATCGGCCCCAGCATCTGAGCATTAGATCGACCGATCGGACGCGTCTTTGACGCCACGTTGTGGCACAAGTAAGCAGGCATCCGGATTATAGGGCCTCCTTCAAAACGCCGCTTTCAATGAGATGATCCGATCTGGTGACAGGTAATTCCGCCTGCGAAACCACGTCGTCTCAATCCCGAAAAATCTGCAAAATGTCTCGGCTTGAACTTTTCGACGGCTGTCACCGACATATCTGTGAGTGTTCGTATGTGTCGGACCACAAGAGGCCCAATCCCTCGGCCAGCTGAGTTTGGGCAAATCGGGTAGTTCAGCCTTGGACAAGAAGTAAGGATAACCCGTTCCCTTCATGATACGCGAATGATATGCCAAACATTCCTTTACGTTAATTCGCCGTTGAGATTGCTGATCCGATGCCTTGCAGTTACTGATCGCTTATCAAACAGCGGTAACAACGAATGAATGATCTTCAGCGATCAGTGAAATCGCAGAATCCGCCAATCAAGTCTCGATTGTCTGCGCAAACCGGCCAGAAACTGACAATCTGCCTCCTTGCCGCACTGATCGCAACGGTGATGATCGTATGGTTCAGCTTCCTGGGCTGGGGATTTATCGCATTATTGCAGTGGCTGCTTGATTGCATTAAGAACTTCTGGATGTCTTACTAATTTAGATAATCAGCCGCCGTTTGAAAGCGCGCCTGGACCTGGATCCTTCTTCTGCCGTTCAGGCATGGCCCAGGGTTCGCCTCGCAGCGAACGAATCATCGATCGCAACGGAACTGCCCGTTTTGGGAAATTCTATTGATGACAAATATTCTCGTTGCTGGTGGAGCGGGATATATCGGGGCTCACACGTGCCTTGATCTATTCAACAAGGGCTTCACGCCAATCGTGTATGACAATCTATCAAATGGTCATGCTGAATTCGTGAAATGGGGGCCACTTGAGATAGGCGACATCCGTGACCGCGGCAGACTCGATGAAGTGCTCACGAAATACAAACCCCTTGCGATCGTACATTTCGCTGCGGCGATCGAGGTTGGCGAGTCGGTTCGAGACCCCGGCGCCTACTATGACAACAATGTCGGCGGAACGATAACCTTGCTGCGAGCGGCGCAGGCCGCGGGCATCGACAAGATCGTGTTTTCCTCGACCTGCGCTACGTATGGCATTCCCTCATCAATACCAATGAATGAGGCTCACGCCCAGTCGCCAATCAATCCGTACGGTCGAAGCAAGCTCATCGTCGAGCAGATATTGAACGACCTGGACCTCTACCGGGGCTTTCGGTCTTTTATCTTGCGCTATTTTAACGCGGGCGGAGCAGACCCCGAAGGAAGAATTGGCGAATGGCATTCGCCGGAAACTCACGCGATACCGATTGCAATCGAGACCGCTTTGGGCCGCCGGCCACATTTTCAAGTTCTCGGCACCGACTACGACACCCGCGACGGATCTTGCGTGCGCGACTTCGTTCACGTTCTCGATCTCGCCGATGCCCATACCCGCGCGATCGAGCATCTCTTGAATAACGGCACGAGCCACGCGCTGAATCTCGGGACCGGACATGGCACAACCGTGAAGGAGTTGCTTGAGACTGTTCAGCATGTCGTAGGTAGAGATCTCAATATCAAATACGGGCCACGGCGCGAAGGCGACTCGCCAGTTCTGGTCGCTGACAATGCCTTGGCAAAGCGTACGATCGGCTGGTCGCCCCAGCATGATCTCCAGTCGATCATCGGAACCGCCTGGAACTGGCACTCAAACTATCTGCCAGCGTAAGCCGAAGTCTTCGCAGCGGCGGAACCTACATCGACACGATTCGTTAACGCCATTCCATAGCGAAGATTTAACCTCGCTGCGGGACAATCGCACCATCAATCGATAGCGCGATCACACGATCGCATCTCCCTCGATCATTGGTGTTTCATGGCGCGACGCTCTCCGTCGATATGCTTGGCGATGTTTGTTGGTGCACTCTCCGTGGGCAGCGCCGACGCGCGCAACAGGCCTCTGCCGGATTCGAACTCGCTGACACCGATTGTTGAAGCGTCGCCAACCTTGGCTCCATTTCAGCACGTGCGATTTTGCCTTCGCTATCCCTCCGACTGCAAATCGAATCCGACGGAAAACGAGCGTATCGATCTCGACGCGCAGACCACGGAACTGCTGAAGCGTGTCAATCACAGCGTCAACATATCCATTATTCCGACACCCAAGAGCTATGGCCCGAATCTCGGGGACGGCTGGACGATCGCCCCGGACATGGGTGACTGCAACGATTACGCGGTCACCAAGCGGCACGAGCTTCTTGAGAACGGCCTGCCCTCGAAAGCCCTGCGGCTGTCGGTGGTCAAGACAGCCTCAGGAATTGGGCATCTCGTTCTTGTCGTTGTAACGACAAAGGGCGACATCGTAATGGACAATCTGACTGAAGTGATCCGCCCCTGGCAGAGCACAGACTACCACTGGCTCAAGATACAGTCCGCCACCGACTCGAAGTTCTGGTATGAGATCAAGGCACCCGCGATCGGCCCGTCCGTGTCGCAAGCTGATCAAAAAGTTCGTTTGGCGGGTCGATAACCGGTTCGGTTGAATCCGCCGAAGCCCGCGAGGCGATCGCGGATAGCTTCGTCCCTCCGTCATGCTTTTCGGCTTCGCGCGAAAATCCTTGTCGGCACGCTGGAACATCATCTCAGCGTCGTCGTCTTGAATTGCTAAACTCGAGCAGGCGCGAACGATCGCACTGCTCCGACCGCCGCCGGTGCCGCGGATGCCTTGGCGAGGCCGCAGCCGAGCAGAATACCGAATAAGACAAGGTAGCCGGGAATCTGCAGGGAAAAATCGATCATCGAATGGAGATAGCTAAGGACCGCGATCCCGGTGATCGCTGCCAGCGGGCGGCGACTTCGGCTCTCTGATCGAAGTGCTGCGCGCGCGAGGATAAACAGCGAAGCCGACGCGGCAATCACAACCATGGCTGCAACCGGGATTCCCATCTCGACCGCGATTTCGAGAATGGTCGAGTGAGCATAGTCCCACACACCCCAACTGTAAAAACTCTCGGCTCGGAGCGAGGGAAACAGATCCTCAAAGGTACCAAATCCGGCTCCCAGCAGCGGCCGCTGCCGGATGGCCTCCACGCAAAATCCGTAGACGGACCATCGCCCATCATCGAACAGCCCCTGGCTGCCAATTCTACCCATTCGGCTGAGCAACACCACAGTGACCGCAAGTGCCGCGGCTCCCCAACCCATCATGTGCCGGAATCTCGGCTTTTGCCGGTTGGCGACCATCAGGATGATTGCGACGAGCAATCCGAAGCAGGAGCAGATCAAACCGCCGCGCGAGCCCGTCAAAAGCAGCGCAAAGAAACACGTCAGCGCGGCCCCGGATCGAGCAAGGAAACTGAATGCAAGATGCTCATTCGCTCGATTCAGCAGCAACAACCGGATCGACGAAAGTCCAGACGATTGCTGCAACGTGGAAAAGGCAGAACAGAACCACAGGATTGCACCAGCACCAATGAAAGTCGCGGCGGTGTTGTGGTTGATGAAGCTCGCGGTCAGACTTCCGCGGTAAGCGACCTTCGGGGCCCACAACACCATATTCGGGGTCAGTATCAGCGCGGCCAGGCCATAGATCGCATACAGCAGGATCGAGTATTGCGCGAACCAAATCAGGCTGTCGCTGTTACGCCGCGATGTCCCGATGAAGAAGCCGCTTATGAAAGAAGTCGCAAACAGCAGAAAATGCCCGACCGCAAGCGGCGGCATCTCCGCACGGCTTGAAATCCGTGGCGACGCATCCAGGCCAAGAAGGTCGTTTGCCTGCCGCCAACTCGGATCGTTGAATTGGTCAACGACATGGGGAGTGATCTGAACGATCGCTACCAGCGTATAGATACCGCACAAAGCAAAAAAGCCGAACAATACCCGGCTCTGCCCGGTGTCCATGGGCACGGCTGCGCCGCACAGAACACTGATCGAAAGCAGAATTGCCCAAACCGCGATCCAGAACAGGTCGACCGATCCGAAGAACAGCGGCGCCAGAATCAACGCGACGACCGTCGTCCAGAGCTGGATTGAGCTGAACATCGCGACTGGCAACTCCGACTGCGGCCGGCGCATCATCGCGATGAGATCGTGACTTTCAGTCTAAACCTACCACCTGGTCTTGACGGCCGTGTTCACATTAGTCACGGCATTTGCGGTAGCGGATGTCGTAGCCGCCGTGTTGCTGATGAGCGTTAGCAGCTTGTAGTAGTCCACGACCTTCGCATTGGCGACGTACATCACGTCCTTGATTTTCATTTGGAAGGCCGAGGCGAGCAGCATACCCGCAGGATCGCGCAGGTTGACGTGATAGATCGTCGGAACCCGGTCGAGCGTAAATTTGGTGGTGTCGACACCCATCTTCTCCAGGAAACGGCGGTCCTCATACCGATAGACGTAGATCTCGCTGGGGTCGGATTGCTGGTCGTTGAGTCCGCCGGACTTGCCCATCGCCTGGGCCAGTGTCAGCGTTTCAACGTCGAACGGAATTTCGGTATTTGTGCCGAAGATGTTCTGATTGAGCGCGCCGAGCGCGGTGAACGAGGGCGATTCGCGGGTCAGGAAAATCACATCATTCGGTCGAATGAAGATGTTTTCGCGGGGGTCGTGCACCACACGGCTTAACAGCACTTTGACGCGCTTGCCGTCCCGCTGCAGCGTCACATAGCTTTCGATCGCCTCAAACTTCGGTCCACCGGCGCGCGCGATCAGCGCCAGCAGCCGTTCGCCGACGCTGTTGAGAGCCAATACGCCGGGCGTGTTCACATCGCCCAAGACGCTGACAACGCTGGAATGTTGTTGATTAAGGCTGACGACCACCTGAGGCTCGATAGCGCGGTTGCGCAGCCGGGCAACGATCGCCTGCTGAATGTCCGGTATGGTCCGCGCAGCGGCGGGAATCTCGCCAGCATACGGAACATAAATGCTGCCCTTCTGATCAACGGCTTGCGCCGGCAGATCGACGAAGTTGCCGGGGCGTGCGCCCGCGGCTTGTCCAGGCGTGAACAGACCGCCGGGCGCAGCTTCAAAGATCGATATGTTGAGAACGTCGCCGACGCCGACGACTTGATTCGGCTTGGCGCGTTTATCGGGGAATTCGCCCTGGAACGTAACCAGATTGGGTTGCGACAAAAAGCCGATCGTATCGGCGCTCACATCGACCAGCGCGTAAGAAAGTGCTGCGCTGGACCGCACCCCAGCCGTCGCATTGTTCTCTACAGCGTCGCCTTTCGGTCCCGTTCCCGGAAGCAGCGAGCAAGCCGGCAGCACCGCTGCGACAACAACCGCAAGTAGCGCGGAACCCAATCGTTTCAGCATACCGACACGCCCCGCCGACCGCCAGAATGCACGACCATGACTACAAGCCCCAAATTCGCACGCAAACGCTTGGCCAAATTCGACCGCCCCTCAGTCGCAAACATGGGTACGGTCCTGAATTCCAACGTCGCCCCCAAGTTTCCGCTCAGCCGTCGAACTTTTTCGTTAATTTGACCACATTTCGCGGGCTGCCCCGCAAACTCTCTCGTGGTGCAAACCTACAGGGGGAGTCGCCGGTATCAAATACCTCAATCTCGGCTAGCCACCGTTTTGCCCGCTTCGTTGCGTTCGTGCCACACTCTCCTGATCTGCCGCGCATGTAATTGTAAGGCTTCGCAAATCGGGTCTTTTTTCGCGGGAACAGAGCTACTCATTTCCTGGAATGAGGCATCGTTTGGAATGCCGCCGGCTTGGCGGCGTCGCTGTCGAGTGCGTCGATGGCCCCCAGATGATGACCACAGATCGTCATCATTCCCTTAACGAGTCGCTTGGGAGCTTGGCACCTGATGGTTGCAACAGAACCTCAGCGCCATTGAAGAGCCCCTCGGCCAGACTGAAATTTCGTCGAGATTGTGGCTGCTTTTGGTAGAACGCTGTGATTGAATCGAGGAGTGATTCGCTTTTGCAGGGCATGCCAAAGAGGCGCCCGCTTCGGCGATGCGTTCACTCGTAGCAGGAATATTAACCTTTGCCGGTCACCAATGGTGCTCGTCTGGCAGTGCTTTGAGTAATTCCTGCGGATACTGACGTTAACTGCTGCAAACGACGGGGACATTGGGATGGTATATGCCGCCATCGCGCTTGCCATAGTGGGCGCTGCGGTTGGTCTGGCGTTCCGGTTGAAAATCCTTTTACCGGTTCTTGCGCTGCTGCTTGTCGTTTCGGTGCTGTTCTCCCTTAACCGCGGCTTTGACTTCCTGGACACCGCGTTGACGATCATGGTCGTGCAGACCATTGTCCAAGCCAGTTATTTTCTGGGATTGGTGGTCCGGGCGGTTCTCACCGCAGGTCATCGCATGCGGCCCATTCTCTGATACCAACACCTGATGCATCAGGTCTCCAGAACTCAGAAAAGCGCTTATTGCTTTTGACAATCTGAATAGAAAGTTCCGTTGGCCGCATCCGTCCGTTCGAGGCACTGCGATGGATCGGTCACCTTGCCGGCGACAGTGAAGTCGTACCCCTGATTCTTTAGAGCAAGAACGTAGCGGCCGGCAGGAAGCACGAAATCGGGGTTCTCTGCTTGCACCATGAGCATTTCGGGATTTCCGGAAATCGGCCGTACCCTGAATTCGTAAGATAGATTCCGAATGTTCCAGGCGTCCGAGATCGGCGTGAAGCTCGCTTTTCCCTTGGCATCGAAGGTCAGGGCGCGCACCACGCGAGCGACCACACGAACCTCAATTCGATCGGGCGCGGAGCCCACGAGATCGCGGCGGAACACCACAAATCTCGCTTTTCCATCGGGGAGAGTCGTCCGGCTGGACTGATTGATGGGTGTCGACATCGCAATCCGCTTATCCGGCACCTGCTCCTGCAGAACATTAAGCTCACTCAGCTTGGCATCGTTCAGGGCATACACGCCATAATCGGTCGGCAGCGGGAAAGGCAACGAACCCTGTGAAACCGCGCCTGTGACCAGGCTCTGTTGGGCCGGATCCGGAATCGCCGGCTTTGCGACCAACGTGGCCGGGGAAGGCGCTCTCGCGCTCGTCCCCAGCAGGGACGTCCGCTGGCTATATATTGCCAAGCCGGCGGCGACCGTACCGAACAGCAATATTCCGATCGCGAACCGGGCCAGCGTCGATAGCAGCACCCGCGTTTGCGCCTGTGCAACCGACACCGCTTCAGGCCACGAATAAACTTCTTTCAAAACAACGCTTTTTGGCGCGGAGTTTACCTGATGGATCGTCACCATCGACGTAGCCGTCGGTTCGGCCGCAGAGGCGCCAAGCGCAATTTGCGGAGACGGAGTCGGAGGCTGCAGGCGTTCCTTCTCGTCGCGGCGCGCCGAAAACTGTTCAACCCCCTGGATAGCTGTTTCGAGCGCGGCCGAAAACCGCTCCCGTTCAGTCTGGTCAGCCCATGAGGTATCGATCTGCAGTCGGGCGCGCGCAAATTCGTAGATCGACAGGCGCAGCTGAACCGGATCTTCCTTTACCGTATTGATCATCCGCGAAAGAATCAGGGCGAACTCGACCTCTTGCGCATGAGGCGAGACCTTCTTGTCCTGATCTATCGCTGGAAACTCAGGCTTCATGACCGCTTTGGGTTGACTGACAAAATTTTATCGGATCCACACACTCACGTAAACAATTGAGAAAACAAGTCTTTTTCACCCTTGCCCGCGCCGCATCGGCGCGGGTACGAATCGCGGTGGTGCGCGCGGCAGCGGTCCGGCTAAAGTCCATTTGGGAAGCCCATCAGATTGGCCAGACACCATTAGTCAGGGGATCGCGGTAGTCGATTGTAAAGATCGCGCGGCATACGCCTTGGCGAACCGCCGCTTTACGGTTTATGGTCCGCGCCACCAAGTATCACCGTCCGACGATTATATTTCAAGGATCAGGATATGTCGCACGCCACCAAGATCGCTATCGTTGCTGCATTCGTTGCTGCGCTCGGCGGCATATCGAGCGAGGCGTCCGCTCGCGGACGCCTCTATCCGCTGACTCGTTGCGGACCCGATCTCGCCTACCTCTGCCCTATCCACGGCTACTTTGATGGGGCGCCCTTCCATTACAACGTCGCCGTCTACCCCGGCTGCATCAAGGTGGTCCCCGTTGAAACGCCTAACGGCATCGAGCACCGGCGCGCTATCGTTTGCGGCGCACCTGAAAGATCGATGATCTGGTGGTAAGAAACTGACCGCTTTCGGTTAGCTCGCATCCGATCGAAGACCGATACCGCGCGCTACCGGATTGCACCGTTATTCGTACTTGGCTTTGCCCGCGGAGTCGGGCCAGGCGCGTTTGTGATTGGCCCGTTAAGATTGCTGGCGGGCCCGAGATAACTGGCTGGGCCCTGGCTGAAGCCTCTCACCGGATTCATGCCGGTATTGCGGATCAGATTGCCGTTGCCATCCCTGGCGTTCGATACGCCGTACTGCGCCATTGCTGAAGTGCCGCAAGCAAACATGCAAAAAATCGCCAGTGTAAATCTCATGTGCCCTCGCTTGTATTCAAGCCATTACAATAGATCAGGCGGCCGGGATATGCATCCCCAAACGGCGGTTCCCGGAGCGATCTCGAGCCGTGCCGGTGATTGACCAACGACGGAGCTGCAATTGTTGACCAGGAGGCGCGACCGGAACGCTGGAACCTGGGCTCGAAAGCCAAGCCCATGACCGGTGAAATGCAGCCCGCATCAATAGTGATCCGGAGCGAACGCCTGGTTGCGGAGATTTCCCGTCACGGCGCAGAACTGATCCGACTGCAGGATCGCGACGGCAAAGACCTGCTCTGGAACGGATGCGAAAAATGGTGGACGGGACGCGCGCCACTGTTGTTTCCCATCGTCGGCGGACTCCCGAACAACGCGGTTATGATCGACGGCGAAACCTTCTCGATGCGTCAGCACGGTTTCGCGCGGAATAGGCAATTCTCTGTTGTTGGCGCGAGCGCATCCGGGTGCAGCTTTCGGCTCGCGTCCGACGATGAGACGCGGCGACAATTTCCCTTCGATTTTGTCCTTGAGGTTGCTTTCGTCATTGAAGGCGCGGCTTTGCGTATCGGCGCGACCGTCTTCAACAAGTCCCCGCGCACGATGCCGGTTTCGTTCGGCTTTCACCCCGCGTTTCGTTGGCCCCTGCCCTATGGCGGCTCGCGACAAGACCATGAAATCAGATTCGAAAGACCGGAATCCGCGCCCATTCGTCGATTGACCGAAGGTCTTCTCGACCTGACCGCGCGCACGGTGATTTTCGAAGGCAGCATCATGTCGCTCGATGATGCCATGTTCGAGCCCGGCGCGCTGATCTTCGATCGACTGAAAAGCCGCGCTGTCAATTTCGGCGTGCTAGGAGAACCGTCGATCCGGATCCGATTTCCGGACCTGCCACATCTGGGGGTGTGGACCAAGCCCGGCGCAGGTTTCCTGTGCATCGAGCCCTGGCAGGGTTATGCAGCTCCCTTGGGATTTGCCGGTGAGCTCAAAGACAAGCCTGGTGGGGTATTGTTGGCCGCCAACGCCAGCACTGAATTCGCGATCGAGATTTGCCTGCTGGGAGCGAACGAGCCATCCGCTTGATCCTTCGCTGGCAATAAGACCATGTCTCACGCCACATGGTGCGAACCTTCACGCCAATCCGCTCGTTGGGATCAACGCGGGCGCCGGCCAATCGGCAAGACTGCCAACGGCAGGCCATGATATGATGGCGCAAAGCAGGAGATACCGTATGGAATGGGTTCTTTTCGTTTCGTTGCAATGGATTGTTTTTGGAAGTCCTACCCAACCCATCTCGCAGCAAATTCAGCATTTTTCCTCGGAAGAGCTCTGTAACAAGGCCGCCGAGGCGATCAAGACCGAGATCAATGCACCGATCGCAGGCCAGCGCACTCAAACGCTCGGCAAGATTGTTTGCGTCCAGACAAGAGACAAGTGAATGACGGTGCACCGGGCCTGAGCTGTCGTCCAGCTTTGACTTGGCACGTCCGCTTGTCCACCGATGTCAGCGCTTGGGATATGGTCCTGGCGAGTCAGTCTCGCTTCAAGAACACTTCATGCTCTCGCGTTTGAAAATCTGGGCGCGCAGGCTCAGCCGAGACGCTCACGCGATCTATCTCGCTTCCCGCGATCCGCGCGTGCCATGGTATGTCAAATTTCTCGCTATTGCCGTTGCCGGCTATGCGCTTTCGCCTATCGATCTCATTCCAGACTTCATTCCGGTCTTCGGCTATCTCGACGATCTGATCATCGTGCCTCTCGGCATCTGGCTGGTGGTGTCGCTCATTCCCGAACCGATCATGGTCGAGTATCGCGCGATAGCAGACGAGGCCGGGCTGCGCCCGGTCAGCCGAGCCGGAATGATCACCATCATTGTGCTCTGGATTTTTGGAACGTTGACGCTGGGCTGGATCGGCTATGCCCTTTGGAGCCGACCAGATTAGACCGGAATCAAATCGGGCTGGCGCACCGGATCCTTGTTGGTCCGCGACGGCCGCTGGCTAGAGCATGATGCATTGGAGTTGGATCGACTAGCCGTGAGCGCGAAGCACTAACGATCTCGTGTCCCGGACGCAGCGCAGCGCCTCATAAGCGCGTTCACGCGCGTCTTCGACACGCTCGTAAGCGCGTTCACGCGCGTCTTCGACGCGCTATGGGGCG
>Ga0193726_1000395_pt1 | contig 48078 bp, 46 predicted proteins | sample H2c1metaG_FD_144928 | JGI IMG/M metagenome (GOLD analysis project Ga0193726, IMG submission 144928) | Soil microbial communities from a riparian zone of the East river system, Colorado, United States - H2c1 | ecosystem: Environmental > Terrestrial > Soil > Riparian zone | place: USA: East River... | reverse complement strand
CGACTGCATGAAGCCGGAATCGCTAGTAATGGCGTATCAGATCGACGCCGTGAATACGTTCCCGGGCCTTGTACACACCGCCCGTCACATCACGAAAGTGGGTTGTACTAGAAGTCGCTGCGCTAACCGCAAGGAGGCAAGCGCCCAAGGTATGACTCATGATTGGGGTGAAGTCGTAACAAGGTAGCCGTAGGAGAACCTGCGGCTGGATCACCTCCTTTCTAAAGTAGTCGTGGCTCAATCCGCTATGGTGTGCGGACTATGCCACGCAATCGTAACTCTGCACTCCTCACGGAGTCGCGGGGTTACACGCTTCGATTTCTCAGTGCCGGTTTACCGGTATCTCGGGCAGATTCTGTCAGATCGTATCGATGTCAAACACAAGCCTTGTCCACAGGCGACCCGTCGAGGGTCGCCTTTTTTATTTCTGGCCCGATTTCTCGCCGTTCAGGGAGGGGTAGCGCGCTTTCCCTGTCTCAGGCAAGGCACTCCTCTAGCGGTGCTCTGCTCCCGTATCGCTTGGACCATTCACGTGGTGCGCATTCTGGCAAGGTCATGCCAGCATCCTGGTCCGTTCGGGCCGCCGGAAACCAGCCGCCGGAATATTAGTATCTGACCCTTTACGTGGTGTATAAGGGACTACAAAGTGAGTAAAAGATAAAACAGACGCGAGCCTTTTACCGGAGACTTTCCGACCGAGGTTCACGCTGTGCCCGCAGTTTAGCTTGAGGACCCCATGACCCAGCCCAGGGAAGCGCCGTCTTCGTGTACTCCGTGTCCGTCATCCGCAATCCAGCCGCCTCGCACTCGAAGGTTTCCTTTTGCCGTCATCCTGCTGTTACTTACCCTTGTGCCCGCCGCGAGTTTGCGCGCGGACACCATTTCCGGCACGGTCAGAGACCGGTCGGGCGCCGTCGTGGCCGGTGCACGCATTGAAATTGTTGGCGGCACCCGAACGCAGCCGCTCGTTCTCAACTCGGATGAAGCCGGCAAGTTTACCGCTCCCGACCTCGGTCCTGGAAACTATTCTGTTCGCGTGTACAAGGAGGGCTTCGAGCCGCTGGTCTCCGCGGTTGACCTGCAGGGAAGCTCCGATCTTCAACTAACTCTGAAAATTGCCGAACAGCAGACCAGCGTCAACGTCACAGCTAAGAGTGCGGCGTTTGCGAATTCAGACTCCGCCTATCGCCAACTGCGCAATGAGGCCCTCGGCGACAGCTACCCCTGCGAAAATTTCAAATTCAACATGGATGTCGGCAGCTTCGAGCTGAAAACCGGTACCATCACCTTCCTGGCACCCGTCAACGGCGCAGTTACCGGAGCCGTCTTTGTCGGCCAGGGCCACTTTACGTTGAAACCCATTGTGGCTTCCGACATTCGCGAGATGCAGCGCCGCAGCGGCAGCGCAAGCGCCGAAGAGGATTTCACCGAAGCCGTCTTTCGTTTCAGCGACGGCGTCTATGAAAATCTGAAATCCGGGTTCATTAAGAAGGTAGACAGTTCCGGGCAAGCGATCTCGGCTTTCCAACATTGGAAAAATAGAGTCCGCCATCGCAACGAAGTGCCACAGGGATTCACGGAGTCCCTGCTGGACGACGAAACCATGGACAACGTCGATGCCGATGTCCTCGCCGCTATCTACAATCCGAGACATCCCGCATTTTTCAACGCCTACATGGTCGGCAATCCGCACAAAGACCTTCGTTACTTCATGCGTCTGCGCGTGGGCGCCCTTCCTCAAATGCAATCACCGGAAGAGGTCGCGCTTATAAATCGAAATGGCGGGGGTATGGACGACGGCATTTGGTATTCCGAGCACACCATCGCCGAGCTCAAAGCCAACTCCGGAAATTCCCTGGAAGATCGCCGCCTGTTTGCCACCCATAACTACAAAATAGAAACAGTCATCGGGAAAAACAATCACTTCTTCAGCAGCGCCGCCATCACCTTTGCGCCCCTGGTCGAAGGCGAGCGCGTCCTCAAATTCGGACTCCTGCCCACTTTGCGGGTGACCCGGGTCGCCGACGAAAACGGCAAGGATCTCCATTTTATTCAGGAAAATAGAAAAGAAGACGGCACGTTCTACGCCATTTTGGATGAAGCAGTTCCTGTCGGCAAAGAGCACACCATCTCTGTTGAATATGCCGGTGACAAGGTTCTCTATAACGCCGGGGGCGGAAGCTACTACGTGGAGTCGCGAACCTCCTGGTATCCCAATCTGAACGGTTTTGGCGAAAAATCTCTTTACGACCTGACATTCAAAGTCCCTAAATCCAACGTGGTCATCAGCGTAGGCCAGCTGCAACATGAAACGACCGAAGAGGGATTCCAAGTTTCGCGCTGGGTCACTCCTGTGCCTGTCGCGGTCGCCGGATTCAACTATGGTCGCTACGTCAAACTGGAAATGCCCGACGCCATCACCCACTACGACATCACGGGCTATTACCTGACCGAGCTGCCAGACGCCCTGGCCCCGTACAAAAATGGTGCGTTGAGCGGCATGGCTCCTGGCTCCATGACCAAGTACGCTCTCGACCAGGCCCGGGCACAAATGCAGGTCTGCACCCTTTTCTACGGCAGAGCACCCTACGAAAATGTAGCCATCACCGAGCAACCTAATTTTAATTTCGGTCAATCCTGGCCCAGTCTGGTGTATTTGCCGGTGTTCGCGTACATCGATTCCACGCAACGGTGGCTGCTCTTTGGCCGCATCAGCTCCAGCGTCACCGGTTTCGTCCAGGAAGTAACCCCGCACGAAGTCGCCCACCAATGGTTTGGCCATAGCGTCACCTGGGCTTCCTATCATGACTTGTGGCTCTCTGAAGGCTTCGCGGATTTCTCCGCCGGACTCTTTCTCCAGCAGGCCACAGGCCCCAAATGGCAAAAAGACTATCTCGAATATTGGGAGCGCCAGCGCACGCGTATCCTCGAAAAAAATAACTTCGGGATTTCTCCCAACGATGCCGGCCCGCTGTGGATGGGCTTGCGGCTCATCTCTCCGCGTTCAGAGCAAGGCTATCAGGGCCTCACCTATTCCAAGGGAGCATACGTGCTGAACATGCTGCGCTCCATGATGTACGACGATCATGCGACCAGTGGCAGCAAGGATCACATCTTCATCGACATGATGCATGACTTCATTGCCAGCCACCAGAAATCGCCGGCATCCACGGAATCCTTCAAAGCCATCGCGGAAAAGCACATGCCCAAGGAACTGGACCTCCAGCACAATGGCCATCTCGACTGGTTTTTCCAGGAGTGGGTCTACGGCACACAAGTGCCCCGGTACCAGTTCACATACGATGTGGAATCAGCCGGCAGCGGCGCCAAAATAAAAATGGAAATTACCCAAAGTGACGTGGATCAGAATTTCGCGATGCCTGTTCCGGTCTTTGCCGACTTTGGAAATGGCCTGGTGCGCATGGGGCAGGTCACTATGATTGGCAACAGCAAAAGGGAAATCATTTTCAACGTTGATCGCCAACCCAAAAAGGTCGTCTTGAACGCTTACAAAGACATTCTCGAACGCAAGTAACACGTTACCGAAGAAGTTTCCAGCTACTGCCCCAAGACCTTATCGGGCACGAGATAATTCCCGACATACTCCTTTACCGCTTCCGTCAGCGGGGTAATCAATTTTCCATATCCCACCTCTCGCAGTTTCCCGATATCTGCTTTCGTAAAATACTGATAGCGCTCGCGGATCGTTTCCGGCATATCGACATATTCGATCCGCGCCGCGCGCCCCAGTGCTGCGAAAATCGCCGCCGCCAATTCATTCCATGAATGCGCCTGGCCCGACCCGATATTAAAAATCCCGTTCGCCGCCGGATTCTCCGCCAGAAACAGGGTCATCTCCACGGCATCCTTCACATACAGAAAATCCCGCCTCTGTTCGCCATCCGCGTATTGCGGCTTGTAGCTTTTGAACAATCGAATTGCGCCGGTATCGAGGATCTGCCGGAAACTTTTCAGCACCACGCTGCGCATATCGCCTTTGTGATACTCATTGGGTCCAAACACATTGAAATATTTCAGCCCTACGATCCGGTCCAGCCAGCCATTCTCGAACGCACACAAATCGAACATCTGTTTCGAATTTCCGTAAGGATTGAGCGGGCGCAACAGTTTCATCCGCTGCAAATCGCCGTCATCCATTCCCAAACTGCCATCGCCGTAGGTCGCTGCCGACGAGGCATAAACAAATCTCACCTTCTGTGCCATCGCCCAGCGCGCCAGCTCCCGCGTGTATTCAAAATTATTCTTCCGCAAATACTCCTCGTCCATCTCCGTCGTCGACGAGCAAGCCCCCAGATGAAACACACAATCAAACCTACCCAGCGAACCCGATTCCAGTCTCCCCGCCAAGTGCCCCGCATCAACAAGTTCTGTAAACCGCAGCGGCTCTAAATTTCGCTCCTTTTCCGCGCTGCCCGCAAAATCCGCCACCACCACGTTTGCGCATCCGCGTCCATTCAAACCCCACACCAGCGCGCTGCCGATAAATCCCGCCGCACCCGTTACCAAAACCCGTCGTCCCGCCCAGTCAAATCTCAATGGTCAGTCGTCCTCATCGCGTAAAGTTACAACCCAAAATGCACACCGCCAGAATTTTTCGCCTTCACGATTGTAGGCCTTTTCAAAATTTTCAATTCAGAAAAAGAAAAAGGGCGGCTCGCCTCGGCAAGCCGCCCGCCTCCGGCTTGCTCCCTAGTCAGACCAAGCCAAATACCCCGGCACAATAATCCCGACAATCGGCACAATCATCAAAATTCCCCACCAATTCGGCTTGTTTCTGGCTTCGGCAATCCCCATCCAAACGATGTTGATCACTACGATATTTACGAGCGGAATCAGCATTTAAGATGAACCACCAAATCGGTTTCTTCGCAATATTCAGCATCAAGATGAGATTTACAACCGGAATCCAGGCCAGCCACGCATTCTCGGTATTGGTTTTGGTCGCGATTGTCTGCAGCGACAGCGCCATTTAGATGTAGCCGAGCGCGGCGGAAACGAGCACCACGACCAGAAACCCGCCGAGGAACGCTGCCGGTACCTTGCTGTCTTCATACTGCGCAAACGCCGTACCCGTGCCGGCTAGAACTGCCCCCGTGGTTAGCAACCAACCGAATCGTGGAATAACTGTTGCTTGTTTTTTCATTCAGATCTCCTCTTCGAGAATGTGCAACTCTGGCGGGCAATGTAGTCAAATTGTACGGCCCTGTCAAAGCACTTTTGCCCTCTGTGCCCGCCCGAGTTTGAACGAGCAATTCGGATAGAACGAAAATGCCAACTGCTGCAAGCTTTCTCTGGCGTGACACACACGCGTTTCCAGTTTTGCGCAAATTGCGAGGAACCAACGTATGACTCCGTTTCGAATTGAAGCCATCCCAACCGAAATTGCCCGAAAAGTGCGACAAACGCTGCGCGCCCCGTTCCACGGCTTTCCCGCCTACCCGGAACTGGCCGCCGATGACGCCCCGTGCCGCCATTGTCTCAGAACTTTCCAGCCCGACGCGGACCGCAGAATCCTCTTCACCCATGATCGTTTCGCCGGCATTGAACCGTTCCCGCAGCCCGGCCCCGTTTACATTCACGAATACAACTGCCCGCGCTACGCCCCTGAGGCCGGCTTTCCGGAGCAGCTCCGCAGCAGCCCCCGAACGCTTGAAGCCTACGCGTTTGGTCGCCACCTCGTAGCGCTCGACCGGGTCGACCACCAGGACTATGAGGCCGCAATCGATCGTCTTTTTGCCCGAGAGGAGGTCGGCTATATCTTGGTGAACAGCACCACCGCCGGCTGCTACACCTTTCGCATTGAACGGGAACGCGCCTAGGCACAGAGCCGGGCGGGCGACCAGCAATCACCGTACCGGGGCCTCCCCCTGTCGTTTCAGGGATTCACCGTATAGCTCACGCGGCAACCGGGTTGCATTATATCCGCCAGCAGGGCAGTACCAGGTCTTCGCTCCTGCGCACAGAAGGAGAGATAATATGAAATTCAAACTGACGTTTGGTTTGCTGGCGCTGTCCAGCTTGGCCATTGCCCCGATGTATAGCTTCGCGCAGGACACCGCAGCTTCGTCTCAAGACAAAAGCTCTGAAGTCCGCACCATCACGGGCTGCCTATCTGCTGGTGAAAAAGCCGGCGAATACAACTTGGTCGCCAATGACGGCAGCACGTGGGAGGTTCGCAGCAAGACCGTGAAGCTCGCTGGCCACGTCGGTCACACCGTGACCGTCACCGGCAAGGTCTGGCACCCTGATATGCACGGCGCAAAGGAAAAGACCAAAGATGCCGTCGATCCCAATGCTAAAGAGCACGGTCATTTGGGTGCAACCGATGTAAGCATGGTCAGCGACAGCTGTAAGAAGTAACAATTTCATACCAACATAGAAAAAGGGGGAGGCGGATCGCGCCTCCCCCTTTTACTTAAAACTCTTATCGAATGCCGTACAGGCTGACTTTCGGGCTCGAGTGTACGCGTTCCTTCGCGTACCAAATTTCCACGCTCTCGATCATTCGCCGCTCTCCCGGCAAATCAATCGCCCGGGTCTTGCCTCCAGAAGGAATACTTTCGCGAACCGCGACCTCTTCCTGGCTGCCATTCCCGTAGTGCACTACGACGCGCTGAAATTCAATGGGCCCACCGCTGACACGCAACTGAATCGCGCGAAACCGTCCGTCTGATTTCCCCACATGGATGTTGTCGTGGTCTACCCGTCCATTCACATGGGAGCTTCCCAGATACTTCCATTCGTCCGCGCGAACGGCAACAGAAACGCTCAACCCCAGTACAAATAGCGCACTGCAAATCAAGACTGCATGCTTCCTCAACATATCTTTCCTCCATTAGTTGTGATTTTTTCACTTGCCTGTGAGCCATTGAACCAGATGGGAAGGGACGAATCCCAGTTACGCTTACCGCTGAGTTCGCCTGGGCCTGCCCACTGTATACGCGATTTTCACACGCCACAATCTCGCCTATACCTGATACGCGCGCCATTTTTCCTGTAGAGGATGGCCCCGGCCCCGACCGGGTCGACCAGAGGGGCGCTTGCCAACGGGCGCTGTTCGGCAAGGTTCCAGGTACTAGCCACTCGGCAACCATTCCGCGTCTCCTCGTCCGGACTGTGCTCGTTGACGATCGAGAAACGTCCTATCATTTCATCCGGCACAAGCGTCCAAGTTCCCAGAAGACCCCCCGGGAACCTTAGGTACTCGATATTCCCGTGATCCCCATGGAGGCCAGCCATGCGATACAGTTTCCTTACCGAAACCTACGAAACCGAACGTCTGAAAGTCGTAAGCGTTTGGAGCGAATTCCATGACGGCGACCTCCCGGTTCGTCCCCGTCATGAAGATCCCCGGGGACGAAGCGTTCTGGAGCAGATGGTCCACCAATGCGTCAGTGAAGACCTTTGGTTTCGCACCATGCTCGGCATCGATGTGAGTGCTCCGCCCTTGCCAGCCAGGGAAACGCGGCTGGAATTTATCAATCGCTACGCCGAAGACAGCGGGAGGCGCGCTTCAGCGCTGCGCGCAAAAGACGACGACTGGTGGGAATCTGAGACCACATTTTTCGATGTGAAAAAATCATGCGCCTGGGTACTCACCCGCCGGATAGCGCACACCGCCCACCACCGCGGCCAGCAAATGGCTATGCTTCGCATGTTGGGACATTCCACCCACAGCAATTACGGCCCTACTGCCGACACCGGTGGCTTGATGCAGAATCACGCGCCTACCATCTACGCGTACCAGAATCTGCAAACGCTTCTTGCAGGGGAGCAGGCCGGTGGCGCAAAATCGCCGTTGCCTGGCCCCGGCGGCAAACCCGCTACAGAACGTCCGGACGCAGCCGGAAAATAAATTTCCGCTCTGATTTTATTCCGGTTTGGTAATTACCCCACAAGCAATTCGCGCCGGCGTGCTGCTGGACGCTCCCGTGGCTGCATGAATCACGATCGAGGTCCCGCCATTGCTGAAAACCGAATGATCGTCGCTGCCCAGCGTTACATTCGGAGCAACCACCGATGTATGCGCTGTTCCGTCCGCTGCCACAATCAGGGAAAAATTTGGAATGTCTCCCGCGGGACTGCCGGCGTGCATTGTATGGTCGCTGTGATCCATGCCCATGGCCCCGAAATGGGGCCCTGCTGATTTGAAATCCGGCCCTTCGCATTTAGCCGCTTGATGAATATGAATTGAGTGCTCGCCCGGCGGAAAATTCTTGATATCCAAGACGATTTTTACGCCTTTCGCCACGCTCGACAGTTGTGCCGTTCCCACAGACTGCCCTTGTGCGTTCTTGATATCCACGTTCACCGGTTTGCCAGCTGCCCGTCCATTGTTGTCCTGCACCAGCGCAGCATGGCCCGATGCCAAAAACAAAAAAGCAGCACACACGAGTGCTTTCATCGCGATTCTCCTCCCGGTTTCTAGCAGCAGCTTTAACCGCGGGTCGCAAGACCCCCCTAGTTTCCAAGTCGTCCGGCGAATGACGAATTTTAGGGCCGCTGTATCAAGCTATCGCAAACATCGCCGGCCGGGGAATACGTGTCATCAAGTCGATAGGAGGGGAGGCTACTGTTCGCGATACAAGGCCGGGAAGTCCTTCTTCAGATTTTCGAGTTTTGGCAGGTCATTATAGACAATGTAGGGATTATCCGGATTGTGCTTCAAATAGTCCTGATGGTAATCCTCGGCCGCGTAAAATGCCGTGAACGGCGAAACTTTTGTGACAATTTTCTCCGGATAGAGCTTCGCCGCATCGAGTTGGGCAATATAAGCAGATGCAATTCGTTGCTGTCCGTCGTTTGCATAGAAAATCGCTGAGCGGTATTGCGATCCCGTGTCCGGTCCCTGCCGGTTCAGCTGCGTGGGGTCATGTGCCGCCGAAAAGTAGACCATCAAAAGCTGTCCAAAAGATACCTGCGACGGGTCGAAGGTCACCTGCACGGATTCCGCGTGACCTGTCAGGCCCGCACTCACCGTTTCATACGATGGATCCTTTACATACCCGCCTGAATACCCGGACGTGGCACTCAAAACGCCTTTCACATGTTCAAATACCGCCTGCACTCCCCAGAAACAACCTCCGGCCAAAACCACTGTTTCCCGGCCAGGTTTTGCCTCAAGTGGACGATCAACAGCCGGCTTCGGCATGGCCGCACTGGGAGCCGCAGGCATCCGCGCACCCAGGGACCGCACCACACCCCAGCCGAGCAAAACCACAATCACCAAAATCGCAATTCGCGAACCAATCTTCGAGCTTTCCATGTCGCAACTCCGCAAATGCCCGCTATCTCTATTCTACGGCCACCACTCCGAATTAGATGCATTTCCTGGTTCGCCGACTCAAGAGCCGCAGGGCAGTCCGGGGGCACGGTCGCCTACCTGTTCGCGACGACTTGCCTGGCTCGTATGGCAATGAGTTGAACCTGGAGGCCGTTCAAGGCATCCTACTCGGGTCACTAATTCACCATTCGGAGACGCTGATGAAACCCCGCTTCGCTGCAGTTCTCGCTTTTGCCGGATTCCTCGTCGCACCGTCGCACCTGCCGGCTCAAGTTACGTACGGCAAAAAGCCCGAGCTGGCTCCTCCCTTTGTGACCAAATCGTCCGACAATAGTCCGCACCGCGAAAAGGGCCCCGCCGGATTCTTGCCCACCGTTATCCCCGGATTCAAATTAAGTCTGTATGCCTCACACTTTACCGTTCCACGTTGGCTTACTGTTGCTCCCAATGGCGACATCTTTGTTGCCGACACCGGCGCACGCGAAGTCGTCATTCTGCGGGATCCCAAAAATACTGGCACCCCCACGGACCGGGAGGTGTTTGCCAAAACGCAGGGACAACCGTTCGGCATTGCATTCCACGACGACTACGTCTACGTTGGCAACACCACCTCGTTGGTCCGTTATCATTACGATCCCAAAACTTCCAAGCGCACCGGTGAAGCCGAAAAAATAATGAGCATGCCCGGTGGCGGACACTCCACGCGTGCCGTTGTGGTCGCGCCCGACGGCAAGCATCTTTTTGTTTCTGTTGGCTCTGGTTCCAACATTGATACTGGAGAGGAACCAATTCGCGCCGCCGTCACCATTTGCGATCTCGATGGGAAAAATGCTCGCCTGTATGCAGAAGGCTTGCGCAATCCCGTCGGCCTGGCCATCAACCCGACGACCGGAGCCGTGTGGACCAGTGTCAACGAGCGCGATGAGCTTGGCGACAATCTGCCGCCCGACTATCTCACTTCGCTCAAGGACGGAGGTTTTTATGGCTGGCCGTACAGCTACATCGGCAGCAATGTCGATTCCCGCGTGAAGCCGCAAAAACCGGAACTGGTTGCTCGCGCCATCATTCCTGATGTTCTGCTCGGTGCGCACGTCGCACCGCTGCAATTTGCGTTTTATACCGGGAAGCAGTTTCCTGAAAAATACCACGGCGGCGCTTTCCTCGCAGAACACGGTTCCTGGAACCGCGCAGCTCGCGCCGGCTATCAAATCGTTTTCGTCGGATTCAAAGATGGCAGGGCCAACGCCGATCCAGTTCCGTTTCTCACTGGTTTCGTTCCCGACCCCATGAAAGCCGATGTCAACGGTCGTCCCGTGGGAGTTGCCGTCGCCCCCGATGGCGCGCTGCTCGTTTCTGACGACGGCAACGGCGTGATTTATCGCATTGTTGCTGACAAGTAGAAAAGTGGTTAGATAGACGAAATGGGCAAGGGCAGCACCCTGGCCCATTTCTCATTCCGCCGAACCGCGAAGTTTCTTTGCCGAAGCCCACGCGCTGACGCAGGCACCCTGTGTTACAGGAAATTAATCTTGTAAAAGGGCGTTTTGCGTTACCGTAACCGACTTATGCAACCCGTGACCCTCGAACTTGAAAAGCAGTCCAGCTCCAGTGACGATGTTCTCGTCACCAAACTCAGCGGCAAGCTGAGCCTTGAAACAGTCAGCAATTTCCTGCAAACCATGCGCGCGGAATCAGTACCTTTACTCGTGCTCGATTTGAGCGGTGTTGCGTTTCTGGATTCTGCAGGTGTGGGCGCACTGGTGCAGTTGTTTGTGCACCGGCGGAATAACAGCCAGAAGCTGGCGCTCGTCGCGCTGACGCAGCAGGGCAACGCGGTGATGCAGGTCTCCGGACTTACGCAGTTAATACCCACGTACAGTTCGGTCGCAGAAGTTTTCTCGCAATCCAACTAGGGAAAGGCCGCGGCTAAGCGGGGCTGGTGCCGTTAGCTCGGAGTCCAGTTGGGGTGGCTCGTGAACAGGCCGTCGACAAAGCCGATTTGGTAGCAGACCAAAAGTCCAAATACGAGGCTCAGCAGGCCTGAGCCGGTGATTAAAGTCTTGTTGAGCCAGACGAATCTATATCCCGCGAATGAAAACGGCAGAGCAATCGCTGCGGTAATCAGCATCATACCCGCGATTGTGCCCACTCCAAATATCAACAGATAGAAAACGCCCCACCGAGGTTCGTGAATCGTGCTGAGCACGAGCAAAGCCACCGCGGCGGAGCCCGCAAGGCCGTGGACCAGTCCGATGAAGAGTGGACGGAGGGCGTGGAAAATTCCGAGGTGGGCGAATGGTTTCCTCAGCCAGTTGGGTGGCTCGAGATTTTCCCCGTGGTGCTCCTGGTCCGGGCTGTGTGTGTGCGTATGGATGTGCAGGAGCGCTGCTCGGGAATCGCTGTGCGCATGATCATGCGCGTGGCTGTGCACGTGCTGATGAAGGTGTGAGTGTTCACCCGCAACGTGCAGGTGCGCAGGAGAAAATCTTTCGCTGATCCATTTCATAGTGCCGGTCAGGTTCAGGATGCCGAGCAGGATCAGCATGAGTCCGACGGAGAATTCCATGGTGAGGCCGACGCGGGCGGGGATGGCGAGTCCGAACAGGATGATGCCGGCGCCGACTGCGAGAATGGTGAGCGTGTGACCGATGCCCCAAAGGATGCCGATCCAGCCAGCTTTTGCGATGGAGCGTTCGCGGCTGACGATGGTCGAGACGGCGATGACGTGGTCAGGGTCGGTGGCATGACGCATGCCGAGGAAAAATCCTATGGCGAGAATGGCGAGGCCGCTGTTCATCGTAGTGTGCAGGTTTCTGTAAATCCTGCCTTGGCAGAATAGCGGAGATTTTGCTTTTGTGCAGCTTTTGGGAACTGGCGTGACAAGTCGGTATTTGGGTCGTCGCCCTTGGTGTAAATAGCAAAGGATTTGCCAAGCGGCGCTAGAGCTGCCTTAGGCGGGCGGGGGCGAAGTGCGGCGACGTTGACCGTCGTCAAACTTAGGAGAGCGCGAAACTGGAAATTGGGGACGGAAAAGAGCAGGGTGGCCCGTGCGCGGAGGGGGATCCTCAGGAAAAGATGGTGGTTGCGCAACGGGTATTTGGCGTTAGTCTGAGAGAGATTCGATCGCTTCAGGACAGGTGTGTATGAAAGCTGCAATTGTGGTGGCATTTCTGTCTTTGAGTTTAATTGCTGCACCAGGAAATATTCCTGATGGATACAAAGGCCGACCCTATGTGGATGCGCTGCATGCGGGAAGGAAACAGGCCGCTGCGCAGGAGATACCGGGAAGGATTCAGGCCGCGTGGTTTGATGTGGGCGGAGAGGGTGTGGCGTATCACGATGTGGATCCTGTGAATCATGGGAGTGGCGAGCTGAACCACAAGGCAGAGCATTGCGAGGATGGCGTGCCGGCCGAGGTTTGCCGGTTTCGCGAAGATGAGGGCGTGGACATTTCCTATGTGAAGAAGGGCGCGGATTTGAATCACCCGAATATGGTGACGCCGGAGTGGAAGCAGCTCTATGTCGGATGGACCGAGGATAGGGAGTGGGTGAATTACACCGTGGAAGTGAAGAAAGCAGGGACGTACAAAATTGCGGCCTTGTACACGCATCGGGCCAATACGATTCCGCTTTTGGTGAATGGCGTGGCGGCCGGGGAGTGCAAGTTGCCGATCGATCCGGCGACGCAGGTGGACTTGGCGGGGAAGCCGGAGTGGATGATTTGGCATGTTTGGAACAAAGCCGAGTGCGGAGAAGTGCGGTTTCCGGCCAAGGGGAAGCAGGTTTTGACGGTCGAGATCAAGAACGGAAATAATTTTGCGTACTGGGATTTTGTCGAGGAGAAATAGAACTCGCCGCCAGAACGCTTCGGCTATTCCCCTATCCACAGAACCATCTTCTCTGTAGCTGGAAATTGCGCATTTGCCTGAATCTTGCCGGAAGGAGAAATCTCGCTTGCCGGATTTTGTTTCCCGCCCATTCGGTTGCTGGGGAAATCCTGTTTGTGGCATTTGCCAGCGATCGTCGGGCCCGCACAATTCGCAGGCGCTCGGGCATGAAACGAAACAGGGGCAATCAAACCGCTGCTAGAAAGACCAAGGCCAATTCCATCAGGCCACCTGTTCTTTGAGGATGCGCACTAGTTCGGCGGCGGCGTGGGGAAGGCGGGCGCCCCGGCGGGTGACAAGGTAGACGTGGCGGGGCATGTTGAGCTGGCGGACTTTAACCTCTTTCATCCAGCCGTGTTCGATTTCCCATTGCACGCACATGCGCGGGACCAGGGCGACGCCCATACCCATTTGCACGACGCGCTTGATACTTTCAATGGTGGGCATTTCGATGGGCATGTTGAGTGTGGTGCGATTGCGCGCGAAAAGTTCGATGACGCGGCGGCGGAACGGAGATTCCACGATGTGGGCGACGAAATCTTCTTTGCCGAGTTCGCTGATGTCGACTTCTTTCTTTTTGGCGAGGACGTGTTTGGGCGGAACGACCAGCGTGAGTTCATCCTTGAGAATTTCAGTGGCCTGGAGTTGCGCGTCCCGGGGAATGTAGGACACCGCGCCGAGGTCGAGGCGATAATTTAAAACTTCATGCGGGATGTCCCGGGAAAACATGCGATGCACGCGGACCTGCACGCCGGGGTGTTTTTCGCGGAATTTACCCAGAGCGGGGAGCAGCGCGTGGACCGAGCTTTCATTGACACCGACGGAAAGTTCGCCTCGCTGAAGGCCTTCAAGTTCGGTAAGGCCCTTTTTTACTTCGTCACGAAGGTTGATGAGGCGCTCGGCGTAGTCTTTAAGCAGCGTGCCAGCGTCGGTCATGCGAATGGGGCGGGAGCCGCGGACGAACAGGGGCTGGCCGAGAGAGTCTTCCAGCTTACGGATGGCCAGACTGACAGCGGGTTGCGTGCGGTAGAGGCGCTCGGCAGCCCGGGAGAAGCTGCCTTCTTTGGCGACCATTAGAAATACTTGCAGTTCACCGAGATCCATTGCGCTGTCCCCTTATTCGCTGCAAATCGCCGCCAAGGCTGTCTGAGAGCCCCGCACCTAGTATAAGGCAGAGTTATCAAATGCAGAATAAAGATAAATTTGACTAGTAGGCGGTTCAAGTGCGTTACTAGTGACATGGGACACTCTATGGACGTCGTACGCATTTTTGACACTACGCTCCGTGACGGCGAGCAGTCGCCGGGCTTTTCCATGAACACGGAGGAAAAGATCCGCATGGCGCATCAACTGGCGGCGTTGAATGTGGACATTATCGAGGCGGGATTTCCGATTGCGTCGAAGGGGGATTTGGAAGCGGTGCAGCAAGTGGCGCGGGAAATCCGTACAGTGCCGATTGCCGCGCTGGCGCGCGCGCGAAAAGAAGACGTGGCCGCGGCGGTAGAAGCACTGGAGCCGGCGGCGGCTTCGCGGCTGCATATTTTTTTGGCAACGTCGGATCTGCACCTGAAAGTAAAATTGAACATGACCCGGGAGCAAGCGCTGGAGGCCATCGAGTCGATGATCCGGCTCGGGCGCAACAGCGTGGGCGAAGTGGAATTTTCCGCAGAAGATGCCGGGCGCACGGACATTGATTATTTGTGCCAGGTTTGCCGCGTGGCGGTGGATGCGGGCGCGACGATTTTGAATCTGCCGGATACGGTGGGTTATGCGGTGCCCGAGGAATATGGCGCGATGTTCAAAAAGGTGCGCGATTATTTGGGCGATCCACAAGGTGTGACGCTGAGCGCGCATTGCCACGATGACTTGGGAATGGCTGTGGCGAACTCGCTGGCGGCGGTGCGCGCTGGCGTGCGACAGATCGAGTGCACGATCAATGGGATTGGCGAACGTGCCGGAAACGCCGCACTGGAAGAAGTGGTGGTGGCGCTCGCGGTACGCAAAGAAAGTTTTGGCGTGACGACAAATATCAATATGGAGCAGTTGTTTCCATCGAGCCGGATGCTGACCGAGATTACCGGAGCAATGGTGGCTCCGAACAAGGCCGTGGTGGGCGCCAATGCTTTCGCGCATGAAGCCGGGATTCACCAGGACGGGATTATCAAGAATCCGTTAACGTATGAAATCATGTCGCCGCAAAGTGTGGGAGTGCCGGCGCGGTCGCTGGTGCTAGGGAAACATTCCGGGCGCAATGCCCTGCGCGTGGGTTTAAAGGATTTGGGGTACGAACCGACGGATGAGGAGTTGGTACAAATCTACCGGCGGGTGACGGCGTTGGCGGACCAGTCGAAAGATGTGCGCGCGCGAGATTTGGTGGCAATTGCGCATGAAGTGATTCGGCGCGGGGCGCCCAAGGCTGCTGCGGGTGTCGGCACTGCCGCGGAATCGCCAGTCGCGTAGAAGCGGACGAAGCAGATAGAAAACTTTTCAAGATTGCCGCTTGAGAAACTTTTCGCCGGATTCTGATTGGAATTCTGCCGTTACGGATAGGATTTCGTTCATGGAACAGACATCACGGGGAATTCACATGAAGAAGAACATCGTCTTACTGCCGGGCGATGGAATTGGTCCGGAAGTGACCAAGGCGGTTTCGCTGGTGCTGCGCGAATGCGCGCACGAATTCAATCATCAATTTGAAACGCAGGAATTGCCGGTTGGTGGAGCAGCGATTGATGCCACGGGTTCGCCCCTGCCGAATGAAACCCTGGACGCTTGCCGGACGGCGGATGCGGTGTTTTTGGGCGCCGTGGGCGGTCCGAAGTGGGACTCGCAGCCGATCGGGAAGAGGCCGGAAAGCGGGTTGCTCGGCTTGCGTAAAGGATTGGGATTGTATGTGAATGTGCGGCCGGTGAAATTGCTGGAGCCGCTGCGCGGAATTTCTCCGCTGAAGCCGGAGCGGCTGGGCGAATTGGATATTGAAATTATTCGCGAACTGGCCGGCGGAATGTATTTTGGCGAACGCGGGAATGTGGTGGAGAACGGAATTGAGCGAGCGTGGGATACCGAATCGTATTCGACGACGGAAATTGAGCGAATTGCGACATTTGCGTACGGGCGGGCGCAGAATCGTTCGCGCAAATTGTGTTCGATTGATAAGGCGAACGTGTTGACGAGTTCACAGCTGTGGCGGCGGACTGTAGTGGGAATGAATGCGGCGTATCCGGAAGTGAAACTCGAACATATGTATGTGGACAATGCGGCGATGCAGATGACCCTGCGGCCAACGCAGTTCGATGTGATTTTGACGACGAACATGTTTGGCGATATTTTGAGTGATGCAGCTTCGGCGCTGGTGGGATCGATCGGGCTTTCGCCGTCGGCAAGTTTTGGCTCAGGCGCGCCCATGTTTGAGCCGATTCACGGGTCGGCGCCGTCGCTGGCGGGGTCGGACTCGGCGAACCCGATTGGATCGATTTTGAGTACGACCATGATGCTGCGTGATGCGTTTGGACTGGCGCTCGAAGCGGATTGGGTGGAGCAATCGTTGTCGCGCGTGCTGGCTGGCGGCTACCGCACGCCGGACATCAGCGAGCCGGGAGCACGCGCTGTGGGCTGCACGGCCTTTACGGAAATTCTGCGCGAAGAGATGCAGCGGACGCTGGAACACGCCGAGCGTTACGGGTGGGGCGTCTAACGACTCATCTCGACCCGGATTATTCCGGAGAGGAAAATTCGCTTGCCCTTGCTTCAGCCAGTTTTGCAAATACGGATTCCACTACGCGGTCACAGCGAACTCCCATAAACGGAAATGCTTTTTTGGCGTTGGTGCCGACGCGCGCGAAAAGCCACTCACGGACCATGGCGTGACCGCGGTGCAGGCGTACTTTTACATTTTCTTCGGTTAGGTTGAGTGCATCGGCGGTTTCTGACGTGCTCAAGTCTTCCACATCCCTTAGCATGATTACCGCTCGGTATTGTTCCGGAAGTCCCAGGACGGCTTCTTCTAGAATGTGTCCGAGTTCGGATTGGGACGCGGTTTGTTCCGGGTCAAGCGAAGTCTCGACCATAGGCACGGGGAATTCTCCATCCTGATCCATTTCTTCAAGTGGTTGATTGCGGCTGCGAGCGCGGAGGCGAGCGAGCGCTTCATTGACTGCGATTTTTGTCAGCCACGCGGAAAACGGTGCGCGGGCTTCGAATTGATGCAAATGCTGATAGGCACGGACGTAGGCCGCTTGCATCACGTCTTCGGCTTCGGAGTCGTCGCGAACGATGGCCCGCGCGACGCGATAGAGGCGCTGATTGTAGCGGCGCATGATGATTTCATAGAGCGCCGTGTCGCCGGCTTTGACACGCTCGACGACTTCAATATCGCTCCAGGCTTCGGCGCGGGCTTTCTCCACAGTTCCGGTGATATCCATGGCTCTATAAAGATAGAGCAGCGAACAGAGAAATGGTTACAAGTCCTGCCAAAAGACCACCAACAAACTTTGTAACGGATAGCGAACTGGCCGCTCCTCTAACTAGGGGGACGAAATGAAAGAATTCGACGGCCGCCTCAATACCGTCTGGTGGACCTTGCGGATGGGGCTCGGCGTGGGGCCAATTATCACCGGAATCGACAAATATTTTAACAAGCTGACGGACTGGGGGATGTATTTGAGTCCGCTGGCGACAAAAGTTGTGCCGGTCAGCGTGGCGACGTTTATGCACGTGGTCGGCGCGGTAGAGATTCTGGCTGGACTTGTGGTTCTGAGCCGGTGGACGAAATGGGGGAGTTACATTGTGATGCTCTGGCTGGTGGGCATCGTCTTGAATTTGCTGACGACGGGAATGTTTTACGATTTGGCAATGCGAGATGCGGAAATTGCACTGGGAGCTTTCGCCTTGTCGCAACTGTCAGCAGTGCGTGAGCAGAAACTGGCCAGGACTTAAAAAGGGTTTCGGCCCGGGTTCAATGGTTCGACACAAAATAAAAAATAGAGGGAGGATGTTCATGGGGAAACTTGCTTCGTTTATTGTCCTGCTGGGACTCGCTGCGGGGCCGGCTTTGGGCGCAGTCGAGTCCTATAAAAATGTTGCGGTGGTTGACGTAAATTGCTCGAAGAAAGCGGCTGCCGATCCGGACTCGCACACGCGTGAATGCGCATTGAAATGCGCGGCCAGCGGCTTTGGCATTGTCACGAGCGACAAGCAATTCTTGAAGTTTGACGCGGAAGGGAACAAGCAGGTGACCGCAGCTCTGAAGGCTTCAAGCAAACGGGATCACCTGCGGGTGAATGTTACCGGAGATGTTCAAGGGGACGCACTGAAAGTTACTTCACTCAAGCTCCTGTAATTCCGCACAGCGAGTGATCGTGCGCGCCGGAGTTCTCCTTCCGACGCGCACGCTTTCCTTTCTCTTCTCGTGAATGACCGCCCCGATTGCTACCGTCTAAAATCCGTATCCAAGCGAAAGAATCGGGCATCTCAGCATTGAGAGGGCGGAACCATGGCACAAAAGGTCTGGATGATTACGGGTGCTTCGCGTGGGTTTGGCGCGGAAATTGCGAAAGCCGTCCTGGCTGCTGGCGAGAAAGTGGTCGCTTCCGCGCGGAAAATCGAAGGCTTGGACCACTTGGGCGATAGCGAGAATTTGTTCAAGGTGGCACTGGACGTCACGAATGAAGAGCAGGTGATCAAGGCGGTGAATAGCGCCGCAAAAAGATTCGGACGCATCGATGTGCTGGTGAACAACGCAGGATACGGACTATTGGGAGCTGTGGAGGAAAGCAGCGCAAAAGAGATCGAAAATCTGTATCGCACGAATGTGTTTGGGTTGCTGAACGTTACGCGCGCCGTCCTGCCGACTATGAGGAAGCAACATTCGGGCCATATCATTAATATGTCCTCGGTTGGCGGATACGCTTCCGGTGCGGGATTCGGGCTCTACTGCTCGACCAAGTTCGCCGTGGAAGGCATTGGTGAAGCGCTTAGTGCGGAACTCGCGCCACTGGGAATCCATGCGACGATTGTCGAGCCCGGATATTTCCGGACGGATTTTCTCGATAGCAGTTCGCTTGATACGACCAAAGAACGCATTTCGGACTACGCGGAAACGGTAGGAAAGCTGCGTGGAGTCGCCGCCGAGAAAAATCACCAGCAACCCGGTGATCCAAAAAAACTGGCAAAAGCCCTCATCCAGTTGGTCAATGTTCCCGATCCCCCTGTGCGGTTGCCGCTGGGAACCGACGCTCTGGCGCGCATCGCCGAGAAAAATGCGTTCGTCGACAAAGAAACGGCGAAGTGGCGTATCCTGTCGGCTTCCACCGATTTCTAGTAAACACTTCCTGCTGGACGAGCGGAATCGGTCAACCAGCCGCAGATCCACCGATCATTGAGCAGGGTCGATGCGAGTCCACTCGTTTTCGGTCGAGTGGATCCAGCGATGGCCTTGCATATCCAGCCATTCGCCGATGGGCTGGTTTTTTTTGGGATCAGAACCCAGGCGGAGGACATTTCCGTCCAGATCTTCGACTTGCATTTCATAGGCCCAGGAATAATTTGTGGGCAAGTGGCGGATCTTTGCCTCTGTACGGCGAAATTCCTTGAGAAGGGCGTCGGCGTCACTCACGCCAATCCAGATCCAGGTGCCGGGATTGCCTTGGTCGCCCTGTGAAAGAAAAATTCCGCAGCGGCCGCGTGACACGGATGCAAAATGGGGAGTTTGCCAGTCAACCTTGAAGCCGAGATTCTGCACGTAGTAATTTATGCTGGCCGCAACGCTCTGCACCCGGAAAATAGGATTAACTCCACCAAACGTATTTGGCGTTGCAGCTTCGACTTGAGACATGGCTCACTCCTTGCGGGCTGGAGCCTGATTTTACCGCAAGAAAAACAAAACAAACGCCGTACTTCAATCCCGGAACTGTCGCCAGTTTGAATCGGCGAGCACTACGGAAGTTTCAATCTGGCGTTCGGGGATTGTCCAGTATTTTCTGAGGAGGAAGTCTTTCTCTTCGGTATGGACTTCTTGAAATCCGTGCTTTCTATAGAAGCGGATGGCCCAAGCCGCGGCGGCCCAAGTGCCGATCAAGACTGGGGAGCTGGTCAGCCCGCGCAAATGAGACAGCAAGTGCGCGCCGAGGCCGCGCTTCTGGTTGCTGGCGCGAACGTACGCGTGGCGAATGAGGGTTACGTCCTGGACATTCTGGATGCCCATTACTGCCACCAACGTTCCGGACTCCTCGACACCGTGGAACACAACTCCTTCGTTGATCTGGCGCCGAAGTTCCCCGCACGACATGTAGGGTTCGCTCCAGCGGTCTGCAGGGATGATTCCTTTGTAAGCTTGCGCTCCATCATTGATGGTGGCCCAAATTGCATCGAAATCATGGTCATCACAAAGGCGGATCACGTTGTCCATCACTCGCTAGCGGGCTATATCCCGTTTTTTTCAGTTAGAGAGTAACAAAATGAGAGGGATTCCGGTTACCCGTTGGCAGCTCAATTACTCCAATTCTTGTGGCGAATTCTACAGCCGGCCGAGGAGGTGCGCCAGCATTGAAACTGTGAACACCGAGCATGTACCAAAGTACAGTTACCGATGGTCGGGATCAGAAAAAGGTTGAAATTGACGGCGGGAAGATAATGCTGGATGCTGTTGGCCAAGTCGTCATCCAGACAGGCAAGGGCAAGGTGTGGGCATGGGAGGATTTGGTCACCTCTTTTATCCTTGGGGACTGATTGTGCAGGGAATTGCGCTGTGGCACTTCGTGAAGCGGCGTCCTGAGAGCTATTGGTTCTACATTATCTTGTTTGGGGGAGTCCTCGGAGCCGGTGTGTATGTAGTTGCTGAGATGGTCCCGGACCTGGGGCTGTTGGGCGGAGTGTTCCGCGGATTTGGCAGACGGTCGCAGATTCAAAATTTGGAAGCGCATATTTTGGACAATCCTTCGGCGGGAAATTTGGAAGAGCTCGCCGAATTATATTTTGAGCAGAGAAAGTATCAGAAAGCCCGCCAGGCATTGGACCGGGCCATCGCTGCGCGAAGCGATTCGCCGCACTCATTCTATCTGCGGGCGAAATCATTGCTGGCCATGAGCGACTATGTGGCAGCAATTCCTGATTTGGAATATGTTGTCAGCAAAGATATTCGATTTGACTATCACCGCGCGACCGGATTGCTGGGCGACGCGTATGCGCGGACAGGAAATTTGGAACGGGCAGCGTTCTATTTCGCGCCTGCAGTGCAATATTCGACGACTCCGGAGACGCTGTACAATTACGCAAACTTCCTAAAACTGGCTGGGAAAAAAGAAGAAGCGCGCGAGTGGGTGGAGAAACTGGCGGCGAAGAAGCGGACTCTGCCACGGTATATGCGCAGGGTCGAACGACCGTGGTTCGGGAAGGGCAAAGCGCTACAGAAAGAATTGGCGGGGTAGTAGAGGCTGCCGTGTGCCTGCGACCGCTTTCGTCTCCCCGCGCTGGTCGTCTCGCGCCAGCGAACAATTAATTTTATTTCAGTTGTCAGCGGTTCAAAACCGTCCGCTGGCGCGCAGTTTCTTCTCAACTGGACGGTGATTTCTCAGTTGATTTTAGTCCGTTAGGCGCCAGCGGCAGGGTGCGGAGGCGTTGGCCGGTGGCCTGGTGGATAGCGTTGGCGATGGCCGGGGCGATGCCAACAATCGGGCATTCGCCGGCGCCTACCGAGGGGAGATCTTTGCGGTCGATGAGAACGGTTTCAAGTTGGGGCACGTCTTTGAAGCGCGGGACACGATATTGGGCGAAATGCGGATTAAGAATGCGGCCATTTTCGAATTGGATGGCCTCAAAGAGTGCACCGCCGATGCCCATGATGTTTGCGCCCTCGACTTGATTGCGGAGACCGTCGGGATTGACGACCGCGCCGCACTCGAATGCAGTCACGATTCGATTCACACTTACGTTGCCGCTGGCCTTGTCCACCTGGACTTCGGCGAATGTGGCGACGTAACCGAGTTTTTCGTAGCCGCCGCCCATGCCGCAGCCCACGCCGTTTGACGATTTGGATTTTCCCCAGCCGAATTTTTTCGCAGCTGCTGCAAAGACGGCGCGGAGTCGTTCCTCTTTTATATTTTTCAGGCGAAATTCGAGTGGATCCATTTTGACGAGCGCGGCCAGTTCATCCATTTGCACTTCGCGCGCGAAATGGTTGGCGGTGGAGGCAAGCCCGCGATAGGAGCCCTGGCGCAGCGGAGAATTGACCGGAACGAACTCGATGCGTTGATTGGGGATGTCATAGTACGTGCGGATGCCAGCAGTGCCGGAATTGTAGTTGCGAAAGTCCCACGCGGTGATTCTTCCGTCGGGATCTGCGGCACTGGAAATTTCAATAACTCCGGCAGGGCGAAAATAAGCCCAGGTGAATTCTTCCTCGCGCGACCAGACCACTTTGACGGGTCGTTTTGCGGCGCGCGCGAGCCGGGCGGCTTCGAGCGCGGCTTCGCCGGTGTGCTTGCCGCCATAGCCGGAACCGGTGTCCGGCATCTGGACGCGGATTTTTTCCTCAGAGACATGAAAGGCAGTGGCGAGTTCGTTGCGCACGCCGAAAGGCCGCTGGGTGCCTGTCCAAACCGTCAGCTGATCGCCGTCCCATCGTGCCAACGCGGCGCGGGGTTCCAGAGGCGCGTGTGCGATGTAGTTGATGTTGTAAGTGGAGGTAACCCGCAAATTTGTCGATGCAAGAGCCTTTTCAACATCGCCTGTCAAGTGGCCCGAGTCGTTGCCTCCGTTTTCTTTCGGTGTCGCGTTCTTCTTCAAGTATTCGAATAGTTCAGCGGTTGAAGGCTGCGGATCGGACTTCCATACCGCGCGAATGGATTTTGCCGCTTTCATGGCGAGCGCGGAGGACGCAGCGGCGACACCTATGAAGTCTCCATCGCGCACGACCGTCACGCCCGGCAGCTGTGCTGCTTCGCGCATGTCGGCGGACACCAGTTTTGCGTTGAAGGCATTGGGGCGCACGATTTTGCCATAAAGCATTCCCGGCAGTTTTTGATCGGCGGGGTAACGATGCTTACCGGTAACAAAATCGCGTCCGTCGATCTTGGCGACGGTATGGCCGGCCACTTTCCATTGTGCTGCTGGAATCAGCGGATCTTCGTTGGGCAGGAGTTGCGTTATCTGCTGGCCGTGAACCAGTTCGGTGTAACTGGCAGAGCGATTGGACGCAGCGTCAGTTACTTTGCCGTCCTGGGCGGTAAGCTTATTTGCGTCGACCTGCCATTGCTTGGCGGCGAGGGCTAGCAAAGCGTCGCGAGCAGCTGCAGAAACACGGCGTAGTTGTAGATTCATCTGCGGCGTGGTGCGGCTGCCGAACGTTCCCATATCAAACGGAACCAGCTGCGTATCGCCCATCACCAGGCGAATCGAACCCACCGGCACACTCAGTTCTTCGGCGACCGCTTGCGAAAGAGAAGTGCGGATATTCTGACCGACTTCCACCTTCCCCGTGAACGCGGTGATTCCGCCACTGGGATCGATGTGCAGCCAGGCGTCGAGTTCACGCGGCAGATCGTCTTCACTGTTGCGGCGGCGCCCACCGCCGGACTCCTGCGCGCTGCTGGCCGTCGGGGCGGCGCAGGCAATGACGATTCCGGTCCCGAGAAACCTGAAAAAATCGCGACGACTGGTTTCAAAAAGCACTGCCGGCTCGCGAAGTTCGTACCGCTCCGGTTCCAGCCCGAGGCTCCTACCCTTGCCATGATCGCTCATGGTCGGCCGGCTTTCATCGCGACACTGGCTTTGCGAATGGCGGAAACGATGCGCGGATAGGTTCCGCAGCGGCAGATGTTGCCCTGCATGAATTGCAGGATTTCGGCGTCAGTAGGATTTGGCCTGCTGTTGAGCAGCGAAACCGCCGACATGATCATTCCGGAAGTGCAGTAGGCGCACTGCATGGCCTCTTCGTCCAAAAAGGCTTGCTGCACCGGATGAAGCTGCTCGTGCTTGGCGAGACCTTCGACCGTAGTGATCGATTTTCCCGCCACCGCTGAAATCGGCGTGATGCAGGAACGTTGCGCCTTTCCAGCAATCAAAACTGTGCAGGCGCCACATTGCCCCTCGCCGCAGCCATACTTGGTTCCGGTCATGTCGAGGTTTTCGTGCAGGACTTCGAGCAAATGCGCTTCAGGTTCGGTCTCAACCACCACGGACTGTCCGTTGATTTGCAAATGGTACTTGGTCGGCATGCTCGCACCCCGAAACCACAGACTACTCCAGCAGGGGATTGGGGGGAAGTCCGAGAACCACTTTCCTCAAGGCCTGCCGTTTTGTGTCGCTCCGCCTTGCGAGTTGGCGCTTAGAATGTTATTTTTAACTTTTCCCAAGTTGCCAGCGGCTTGCACAGGTCGAGCCACTCGGCCGTGGGCCAAAAGCCCTTGAGAAATTTCCGAATCAGGTCGAAACCAGAGAGTGCAAAACAATCGTCTCACCTGGCTGTTTGCCGGTGTATGGTACGGGCTGGCATGTCGTGAGTATTGGTATGCCTCAAACGCCTTAAATGTCTGAAACGAAAGCCAATTCGACGCCATCCGCGGCTGTACACGATAGCCGCCCCGTCACTTATTGGCGTGTCGAGGGCTCGTTGCTCGAGCTGGGTGCGATGCGCCCGGTGGGCTTTTTTACATGGAACGCGCAGAGCTTTTCCGAACGCTGGGCGCGACGCGCCGGGATGGCGGGCATGGCCCTGGCTCGTCCGTTTGCGTATATGGCCAGCCGAACGTTTGCCACGCGATTTTTGCACACTCTTCTCCGCGGGACGAGCCGCGACCGGCTCGACTTGCTCGGCGAGGAATATTTTCAATATGTTTTGAAGCCGCAATTGCGCCAGGGTGCTGTTGAGAAATTACGCGCCGCATTGAAACAGGGCGAGCGCGTGGTGCTCGTCGGCCAATTGCTCGAACAGATTTTGCGGCCACTTGCGGATCATCTGGGCGTGGGATGCTTTATTGCCAATCGGCTGGAATTTCGCGATGGGCAAGCCACCGGACGATTGCTCGACCCGGTTGTGCGGCCTCGCGGGCCTCTGGCTTGGTTGGCGAGCGGTGCGCTCGACGGACGAATTTCGCGCGAAAAATTATTGTCGCAATTGGGCTGGAAGAGCGCGGCTTTCCTGGATGAGGCGGCGGAAACTGCCGCGCGCCCCCTGCTGCCGGGAGGGCGTTCAGTTGCTCTTTTTGGCGATGCGCCCAATGTGAAGCGGCTGGCCGTGCGCGAGATTTTGGCGAATCGTCACATCATGCTGATTGGGGTGACCGGCTTCATCGGCAAGGTCTGGCTGGTCGACCTCCTTGAAAACATTCCAAACATCGGAAAAATAACGCTGCTGATTCGCCGCAACCGCACGACTACGGCGCAGCGGCGCTTCGAGAAAATTGTGGAGGAATCGCCCACATTTGACACGCTGCAGGTGCGGCACGGCCTTGGTCTCGGCGGATTTCTCAAAGAAAAAGTTGAAGTGGTCGAAGGTGACGTCAGTCTACCGGGTCTGGGCCTGGACCCGGCGACCCAAGAACGTTTGAGCCGATCGCTGGATCTGGTTGTGAACAGCGCAGGGTTGACAGATTTTAATCCCGATTTACGCGACGCGCTGTCTTCAAACGTGGATTCCGCTGTAAACCTGCTCGATTTCTTGCGCAAGTGCGATCACGCCGGGTTGATGCACCTTTCCACGTGTTACGTCGTTGGCATGCGCGATGGATGCGTTACGGAAGAACTCCACGACAATTACAATCCGGCGAACGATCCCGCGTTTGATGCCGACCGCGAAATCGAATCGATCCGCGACACGATTCGGCGCATCCAAGAACGCGCGGAAAGCCCCGAGATCACAAAGGCGTTGCGACGCCAAGCCTTGGGCCGGAGTGGCGATGAATCAACTGCGCCCGCCGCGGAGCTCGACGGCGTTCTAAAGCGCAACCGCGTGCGCTGGGCGCGCAACCGGCTGGTGCGTGTCGGAATGCGTCGCGCGGCCCACCTCGGCTGGCCCAACATATATACGTACACGAAGAGTCTAGGCGAATCGATTCTGGCGCGTCGCGGACGCGATCTTCCCGTTGCAGTTGTCCGTCCTTCGATTGTAGAAAGTTCAGAACGCTCGCCTTTTTCCGGATGGAATGAGGGCATCAATACGTCCGGTCCGCTTTCCTATTTGCTCGGCACAAATTTTCGCCAGCTTCCTTCGAATGCCCGCAAATGCCTGGACGTGATTCCGGTGGACATGGTCTGCCGCGGCATGACGCTGATCGCAGCAGCAGTAGTCAATCGCTCGAATGCCCGGATGTACCAGTTGGCGACTTCCGCGATCAATCCGGTCAACATGGGGCGCAGCATTGAGCTTACCGGGCTCGCGCATCGCAAGTATTACCGCACAACGCAAGGTGTGGACAGCTGGCTCAAGGTAAAATTTGAAACCATTCCGGTTTCCAAGCAGCGCTACGAGCGCCTTTCCATCCCCATGCAGAAAGCTGTCGTGTCTGGCATCAATCGGGCTGCCACGACATTGCGCATGAAAAAGCCGCCGCTGGCGCGCGCGGAACGTGATTTGAATCGCGCGGAAAAGTTGATTGAGCTGTACGAGCCCTTTATTTTGCACAACGAGCATGTTTTCGAGTGCGAGAACGCGCGACTGCTTTCGGCGGCGTTGCCAGTGGATGAAAAGGGACTTTTTGATTTTGCCCCCGAAGCTATCGATTGGTGGAATTACTGGATTAACGTGCACATCCCCGCACTGCGGCGCTGGTGCTATCCCCTGATGGAAGGCCGTCCACTCGAAGCACGCACGCCGCGCGAACTGAATTGGTCCACGACTCCCCAGCAAGAAACGGCGATGTCGCGGTCCGCTGGCGGCACGACTTCAGACCCCTTATGGCGATCTTCTTAACCGGTTCGACCGGATACCTGGGCAGCTACCTTGTCGCGGGGCTTTTCACCCAGCATCGCGACTCGCTGAATCTGCTGGTACGCGCAAAATCACAGCAGGAAGCTCGCGAACGGCTTTGGACTTCGCTGCAGCTGCATCTTGAATTCCCGGAATTTCTGGATTATCTCAATTCGCGTGTGCGAATTTTTCTTGGCGATTTAACGAGTGAGCGTTTTGGTCTGTCCGATGATGAGTATCATGCGCTGGTGGACTCCACCGATTCACTGATTCACTGTGCCGCTTCACTGAACCGCAAATCAGAGAAGCAGTGCCTGAATGTCAATTTGCGCGGGACCCTGGAAGTGATTCAACTTGCTCGCCGCGCGCAAAATCGCCATGGCCTGCGCCGGTATTCCCACGTATCGACAGTAGCAGTAGCAGGGAAGCGTAAGGATGAAGTTGTGACGGAAGATGCTTCGATTGATTGGGCGCGCTCGGATTACGACCCTTATGCCCGCACCAAGAAATTCTGCGAGCACATGGCTGCACAGCTTTTGCCGGATGTGCCGCGCACTATATTTCGTCCCGCGATTGTTCTGGGCGACAGCCGGCGTCCGGAAACTTCGCAGTTCGACATGGTACAGGCGTTCAGTGCACTGGCTCAGATGCCGGTGCTTCCGCTGCGGCCCAACGATCGCGTCGACATTGTGCCAGCGGATTATGTGGGCAAGGCCATTGTGACCCTCCATCAAAAGGCCGAACCTGCTCACGGCACCTATCACCTTTCTTCCGGAACGGGAGCGCAGACCTATCGCGAAATTACCGATGCCCTGGCGCAAGCGGGCCGCAAGAGCCGTCCGTCCTATCTGCCGTCTCTCGGCAAGCCTTTTTCCAGTACCGTGAATTGGGCTTCAAATCGCAGCGGCGCGATGGGCTATGGAGCTTCGCTGCTAAAAGTATTTTGGCCGTACTTGGATTGGAACACCGTATTCGATAATTCGCGTGTGGTGACGGAGCTTGGCGAATCGCCGGCGAAGTTTTCCAGCTACGCGTATCCGCTGTTGCAATTCAGCCGGACGAACAACTTCAAATACCCCGCAAAGCCGTGGCCGGCTTCGGGAACGGCAGCATTTCCTGCGGCGGCTGGGGGTGAGCGCCGATGACGGATTTTCTGCTGGTCGCCTGGGTGAGTATCCTGATCGGCATTGCGCGGCTTCGCTGGATGCTCGGCGGGGGGCAGCGCTGGAAGCCGTCGGAAAAATTGAAGCTCCTCTTTGCGGGTTACAACGGTTCGCGCAACACTGGCGCCGACGTGCGCGTCCATGAAATGCTGCGCCAGGTGCGCCACGTTCTGGGCTCAGAAAATGTCGATTTCAGCGTCATGTCGATGAATTTTGATCGCTCCAGGGGATATTTCGACGGAACCAAGCAAGTTCATCTTCCCAACGTGTTTCCGCCTTTTCTCTATGGCGAATCGCGGAAAAATCACGGCGTTGTCGCATGCGAAGGCTCCATGTTCAAGAGTAAGTTTGCCAACGCTCTCACCACGATGACCATTGGCTCGCTCGGTATGGCCTCAGCGGAAAACAAACTTTCTGTTGGCTATGGCGGCGAAGCCGGCCATATGGACCCGCTTGTGAAAAATATGTGCGAACGCTACGTGCGCGAGTCGCTGATCATTACGCGCAACGTCGAATCACAGCAGCTTTTGAGCGGGATGGGCATTCCGACTGAGCTTGGCACGGACACCGCGTGGACATTCGAAGCACATCCTCAGCATTATGCCGAAAAAGCACTGCGCGAAAAAGGTTGGGACGGAAAAACACCCATTCTCGCGCTCTGCCCGATCAATCCCTTCGTCTGGCCCGTGAAAGCTTCGATTGCAAAATTTCTGGCGCGCATCGCGACCGGTGCCTACAAGAACAGCCAATACCAGTCCGTTTATTTCTTTAATTCAGGCGCCGAGCAGACGCGCAAGTATCAGCACTACCTTTCGGGCTACGTCAACGCCACCAAAAAATTCAGCGAGAAACACAAAGTATTCACAATTCTTGTCGCCATGGAGCGCCTCGACGGCGGCGCCTGCCGCGACATCGCCGCGCAAATTCCCGGCACGCCAATTTTCACTTCCGACGAATACGACATGTTCCAGCTCGTTTCCGTCCTGCGCGCGTGTTCCTACATGGTTTCGTCACGCTACCACGGCATTGTCACCTGCATGTCTGGCCTCGTCGTCTCCGCGGGCGTCACGATGGACGAGCGTATCCGCAACCTGATGCGCGAACGCGGTCATCAGCATCTTTTTCTCACCGTTGACGATCCTGAACTTGAACCCAAGCTCCTGGAAATTATGGAACGGCTGGTCGCCGATGCCGACTCCATACGCCAGGGAATTGGCGAAACCGTTGTGCGTAATTTGAAAGTGATGGCGCGTATGGGCGTCGTCCTGGAAGACGCCGTGCGCCACAGATATCCTGAATTTCCATTGCGCTCCGGAGTCCTCACATGGCAAGACTACTTGCCACCGCTCAGCGAAAATCTGCAGCAGCTGGTTGAAAAATACGACGAAGATCGCCTTCCGGCGAAAAAATCTCTGGCAGGATCGGCTTCGCGATGACCGGCGCAAGCACGTCTTCCATTTTGCGCAAGCCCGACTACGGGCTTGATGCTCCGGGCGTGCAACGAACCTTGCTTTACGGTGGATTTGCCGCGGTTGTTGTTGGTCGCGTCTTCGCTTTCTGGATGAATCGCCAGTCGCACGCGGAGTCGTGGCAAGTTTCCGTCCGGAATACCCTGATTTGGGGCGGTGTAGCTCTATTTCTGAACGGCAGCGTCATGTTTTGGGGCAGCCGCGTCGGCAAGCTGCGTTTGCGCGACAAAATTCTGGATTCCATCAAATGGCGCGGAGACGAACAGGTGCTCGATGTCGGCTGCGGACACGGATTGCTGGTATTGAGCGCTGCGAAACGCCTTACCAAGGGTGGACACGGCATTGGAGTGGACATCTGGTCGCAGGTCGATCAGGCGGATAACAGCGCAGAAGCAACCTTGGAAAATGCCAAGCGCGAAGGCGTAGCCGGTCAAGTGGAACTCAGCAATTCCGATGTACGTGACTTGCCGTTTGCAGACAATTCCTTTGACGTGATTCTTTCCAGCTTCGCGATTCACAATATCAGCGCCACCGATGGTCGTGAAAAGGCCATTCGCGAAATCGCGCGTGTGCTGAAACCCGGCGGCCAGTTGGCGCTCGCGGACATTCGTAACACGGCGCAGTACGAAAAAGTCCTGCGCGGACTCGGCTGGCGGGACGTAAAACGCTGGTTTCCTAATTTCTTGTTCGTTACTCCCACGCGCGTCGTTCGCGCCACCAAGCCGTAGAGACGATGCCGAATTTCCTCGACACAATTTTCGCCCAGCTGCGACGCGCCGGTTCGCGCATTGTCCTCCGTGAAGTGTGCGGCTCGGGTTTTGTGGACATCACCGGAACGGAACTATTGGAACAAGTGCGCAGGGTGCGCAGCTATCTGAGGCAATCCGGAATTCAGCCGGGCGATCGTTGCGCATTGCTGGGGCCAAACTCCATTCGATGGGCGGCGTTTGATCTTGCACTAATGGCGGACGGTGTCATCGTCGTGCCTCTGTATTCACGCCAAGCCGCTGGTGAACTCGCCACCATGATGCAGGACTGCCAGCCGCGACTATTGATTGCCAGTGATGCAGCCTTGCGCGACGCGGTGGCCCAAGCTTGGTCCGGCGTGCCACGGGGCGTGCTGTTTGACGAGATTCTGCAGCGCGCAACTGGCACTCAATCTATTCCGGACGCTCCGATTCCACGGGCAGATTCCGATCTGGTAACCATTGTCTATACTTCCGGCACGTCGGGTGAAGCGAAAGGGGTGTGCCTGGACATCGGCAACCTTACGCACATGGTGGGCTGCACCTCGGAGCAGCTCGATCAATTAATGGGTCCTCGCCACGAGCCAGATTTGGTCTTCCATTATTTGCCGCTGAATTTTGCCGGCTCATGGATTCTGCTGCTCACCTGTTTCTCGCGCGACAGCGTCCTTACGCTTTCCACAGACCTCAACAAGCTTGTGGACGAACTCGCTCTTGCGACGCCAAATTATTTTCTGAACGTTCCCACGCTGCTCGAGCGAGTCCGTCGCGGAGTGGAGGACGCTCTCTGCAAACGCCACGCTTTCATCCGTTCACTTTTCACCAAAGCGCGGGACGCCTGGCAGAGACAGCATGTCGGCCGCGGCGAAACGTTCGACGGTCTCTGGCTCTTGCTTGGCCGCAAACTGATCTTCACAAAAATCGCCGCGCGCTTCGGCCCCAATCTTCGTGCGCTGATTTGCGGCTCCGCTCCTCTCGCGCCCGAAACGCAGCAGTTTTTTCTTATGCTCGGCATCCCCGTGTTGCAGGTGTACGGACTCACCGAAACCACCGGGATCTGTACCATGGACGATCCACGCGTTCCCGTCGAACCGGGCTACGTCGGTGTCAGCATCACCGGCATTGAAATGAAGCTCGGCGAAAACGAAGAAATTGTCGTGAAAGGCCCGAACATTTTTCCTGGTTATTGGAACCGGGCGGAAGAAACCGCGTCGGTTTTGCAAGACGGCTGGTTTCACACCGGCGATCAGGGCGAAGTGAATATACGCGGTAACTGGCGTATCAGCGGACGCCTGAAGAATCTCATCATTTTGAATTCGGGCCATAATATCGCACCCGAACCCATGGAAGAGAAAATCGCGCAATTTCTTCCGGCAGCGCAGCAAATTGTTCTCGTCGGCAATGGTCGCGGCTATCTTTGCGCGCTCATCAGCGGACCCGTGCCGGCCGCAGCCGCGCAAGCTGCGCTCGATAAAATGAATCCCGATCTGCCGCACTATCGCCAACTACGAAAATTCTCTTTGATTGCGGAAAGCTTTACTCCGGAAAACGGCTTGCTTACCGCCAACGGCAAACTTCGTCGCGATGCCATCAACAAACGCTTTTCCGCGGAGATTGCGGCGATGTACGATGGTATGAATCCAAAATGAAGAATTTCACAGGCCAAGCACTCCGTTGGGAATGGCGCGACAGCGTGATTGAGCTGACGCTCGACCGTGCGCCGGCAAATGAAATCGGCACTCTCATGCTGGGGGAACTCGAACAATTTGCTGCGGCGGCAGAGAAACTCGCCCCAGAAACTTCTGCCTGCATCATTTACAGTGCTCGAAAGCACGGATTTTCTGCTGGTGCCGATCTCCGCGAGCTCTATCAGGGTGCCGCCGCGCTCTCTGAGAAAGACCGTGTCACCGGCGTCCGCGATTTTATCGAGCGCATCCATACGGTGTTGAACTACCTGGATGCCGCTCCATTTGTCACCATCGCTGCAGTTCATGGCGTATGCTTTGGCGGCGGATTTGAGCTGGCCCTGGCCTGCGACATTATTATTGCCGACAAAATGGCGCGCTTCGCGTTCCCGGAACTTCGTCTCGGTCTAATCCCTGGCTTCGGCGGAATTCCACGCCTCAAACGCGATCTGGGCAACGCCTTCGTGCGTGATTTGCTCCTCACGGGCCGCAGCGTGAACGCCACGCGTGGCCAAGCGGTCGGTCTTGTCGCGCAGCTCGCCGCTGAAGGCGAGTCGCTCCGCATCGCGCGCGGCACCGCAGGCCAAATCGCCAAATTCGATTCCGTCACCCGCGCGGCTGCCAAAAAATTCATCAAGCCTATCCCGCACGAAGAATTTCGTCGCGAGATCGACCTCTTTTGTGAATTGTTTACGCGTCCTGCGGTGATGGCAGCACTCAAGAAATTTGTCGAATCCTCCGACGCCATGCCGTATTTGCCCTGAGGCTGTGTAGATGAAACTTGTCGCTATCGACCATGTCCAAATTGCCATTCCGCCGCTCAGCGAAGATCGCGCACGCGGATTCTACGCCGGGGTCCTCGGACTAACGGAAGTCGAACGCCCCGCCGCGCTTGAAAACCGCAAAAGCATCTGGTTCACTTCCGGATCCATCAACCTTCACATCGGCGTCGAAGCCGATTTCGTCCCCGCGAAAAAGGCGCACCCGGCGTTTGTTGTCGAGGACCTCGACGAAATCGTCGCGAAGTGCGTTAAAGCCCATTTGCCGACGCGTCCTGACGTGCCACTAAACGGCTTTCGACGCGTCCATATCTGCGATCCCTTCGGAAACAGAATCGAACTTATGGAGAAAAGCCCCAGCTAGCAGGTCGGGAACGGTCCGGCATTACGCTTGTGCTTGATTTTCTTTCTTATGTGCAAGAATGATAAATTGAGACTCGTATGAGAACCCCAGAACAAACCACGCAGGAAGTTCTCGAACTTGCCGCCACGCATTTCAATGTTCCGGCAGGCTCACTTTTGCCGACAGATGACTTCTTTAAGAAACTAGGAATTGACAGCCTGCAGGCACTCGAGCTTCTCTCGCGTCTGGAGAATCACTTCGGTATCGAGCTGCCCGATTATGAAGTGCAAGGGGTCAGCGATTTCAAGACCCTTGCCGAGCGAATTCAATCCCGCCTGTAATGCTCGACCTTTCCCAATATCAATCGATCGGCGAAGCTTTGAAAGATTCGCTCGATCAATTTGCAAATGAAACTTGTCTAATTGAAGCCGATCGCGAACGCGAGAAGGAGCGGATTACCTATTCCGAATTCAGAAAACGCGCCCATCCCTTAGCTCGTGGCCTTCAGGATTCAGGTTTCGCCGCTGCCGACCGCGCCGGCATTATCATGACGAACCAGTCCAAGTGGCTGATTTCCGCGTACGTGATTTTTTTCACCGGCGGCGTGCTGGTGCCGCTCGACTACAAGCTTACTCCTGAAGAACATTGGCAGCTTTTAGAACACTCCGGCGCAAGAATCTTAATCACTGAGTATCCCATTTGGCGATTGCTCGGCGCCTCTCCCGGTCGCGCTGCCGCCGCAGAGCTTCGTACGGTTCTCGTTACCGAAGCGCCGCCCAACGCCGACCTTTCCGGCGCGCAGCGCTGGGAAGATTTTCGCGGCGAAGGCGAACCGGTTTTCGTTCCACGTCAGCGTCAGGACATGGCCTGTATCGTTTATTCCTCTGGGACCGGCGGCCGCCCCAAGGGCTGCATGATGAGCCATGAAAATTATTTAGAGCAATGCGTTGCGCTGACATCTCTCTATCCGTTCTGGCCTGGCGTACGTTATCTCAGCATCCTTCCCACAAATCACGCCATCGATTTCATGGTCGGGTTCTTCGGGCCCTTCACTTGCGGCGCGACCGTCGTACATCTCCGCACGTTGCGTCCCGAATTCGTCCGCGAAGCCTTTTCCAAGTACAAGATTACCTACGTCAGCCTGGTGCCGCTCGTCCTCAAAAATCTGCAAAAGGGTCTGCAAACCCGCTTTGACGCCCTGCCGCCAGCGAAACGCAAAGTTTTCAATTTACTAGTCGGAATCAACAAGGTACTGACCAAAGGCCGCATTCGTCTGAATCTCAGTCGCCAGCTTCTGAAGGACGTTCATTCCGCATTCGGTGGCGAGCTTTCCGCCATCATTGTCGGCGGTGCCTTCAGCGAGCCGCAAACGCTCCAATTTTTCTACGACCTTGGCATTCCCGTCGCCAACGGCTACGGACTCACGGAAGCCGGCACTGCCATCACCGTCAATGATCTCAAACCGTTTCGCGCCGACACCGTTGGCAAACCGCTCCCAGGAATGGAAGTCCGCATCGTCAATCCCGATGCAGCCGGCATCGGAGAAGTAGCCGTCCGCAGCAAAACAATCATGTCCGGCTACCTCAACGAACCCGAACTCACCGCCGAAACTATTGTCGACGGATGGCTATTGACCGGCGACCTTGGAAAATTGGACGCCGCCGGACACCTGCAACTCTCCGGACGCAAGAAGAACATGATCGTCACCGAAGAAGGGAAGAACATCTACCCGGAAGATATCGAAGCCGTGTTCGAAAGCCTTCCCGTAAAAGAATTCTGTGTTTTCGCCGCCAATTACATCTGGCCGCAGCGCTCCATGGTTGGTGAACAACTCGTCCTGGCACTTCATCTCGAGCCTGGCCAAACATACAGCGATGAACTTCGCCGCGAAATCACCGCGCGAAACAATCGCCTGCTAAACTACAAACGCATTCATGGGGTCGTCCTGCTCGACGAGGATTTCCCCCGCACAGCTTCGCTGAAAATCAAACGCAATGTACTTGCGGAGCGTCTGGCGCAACTCGACCGCGCCATCGCAATTCTGCCTTTGTAAATCAGCGTAGGAATCGGTATCTTTTGTCAACTTATTGCGCCCTGAATGAAGCGTTTTTTTGCCATTGTGAATCCTGCCGCCGGGGGCGGCCGCTCCGCGAAGCTCGCCGGGCCTGCGCTCTCGCGCCTGCGCGAAAAAGGCCTGTACATCGACGTCATCGAATCCACCGGCCCCGGTCACGCCGTGCAACTCGCGAGCGAGGCATACGACCAGGGCTATCGGGGATTCATCGCGGTCGGCGGCGACGGCACCGCCCACGAAATTCTCAACGGAGTCTTCGCCAATCGCAGTTCGGTTCGCCGCATCGCGCTGGGATTTCTTCCCCTTGGCACCGGAAATTCCTTCCTCCGCGATTTCACCAAAGACGGCGCTGAAGCTTCTCTGCAAGCGCTGCTCGACGGCCGCACTCGCCAAGTCGATCTCATGCGCCTTACTCATGCGACGGGTGAAATCTATTCTTTCAATCTTCTCAGTGTCGGATTCACGGCAGACGTTGCCGCCATCACCAATCGGTACTTCAAGCCCTTTGGCCATCTTGGATATCTGCTGGGAGTCTTCGTTCGCGTAGTACAACTCCGCCGCGGCATTTTCTCTCTTCGTTGCGATGATGAAACAGATTGGGACGAGCGCCGCAGCCTCTTTCTCACCTTCAACAACAGCAAATTTACCGGCGGCACCATGCTCATCGCTCCCAACGCCGATCCCACCGATGGCTTCATTGAATTTGTCCGTTGGGGACCCATCGGCCGCCTCGGCCTGCTACGCATGCTTCCCAAGCTTTATGACGGCACGCACGTCCAGCATCCGCTCGCAGAACGCCGCGCGGTGCGTCACGTGGAGTTCAACGTTCCAGTTCCGGTAGCCGTAATGATTGACGGCGAAGTTGCCACCCTAGAATGTCGTTCGCTCGACATACTTCCTGGCATCGTGGACATCTTTATATGAGACGGGCGTGGCTGGTCATTCGTAGCATCGTTTTGTGGACCTTCAGTTGGCTGAATTTTCTCATTTCAGTGCCGATGCTTATCGCATTCGCGGCGTTTCTCGATTTCCGCAGACACGATTGGCTGCAACGCGCCTTCTGCCGCCGCATCGTGTTTCTGGCAGGCACCAGCGTAACAGCCGTGCGTTCCCCAGGTTTCGATCCACAGCGCACTTCATTCTTCATGGTGAACCACGTCAATCTATTCGATCCATTCATGCTTTACTGCGCAATTCCGCAATTCGTCCGGGGCTGGGAACTAGAATCTCATTTCAAAATTCCCATCTACGGCTGGCTCATGAAGCGCTTCGGAAATGTTCCTGTCCCTGATGTACGTCGGCCTTCGGATCTAAAGCGCATGTGGCGCCTCACACAAGCCGCCATAGAAGGTGGTACCAGCCTCATCATATTTCCGGAAGCCAAACGCACCCGAGATGGCCACGTTGACGAATTCCAAGACGGCGGCTTCCGCCTCGCGCAGCAGCTTGGCGTCCCCATCGTTCCGGTAACCTTGGTGGGCTCATACCAGTTCCACAGCACCGGCGATTGGACGCTTCGCCCGAGCCCGGTCGTGGTCCACCTGCATGACACAATTGAGACCAAGGGCCTCACCAAAGAGGATGTGCCCGCTTTGCGCGACCGCGTACACGCAATCATCGCCAAGCCCATTGAAGCGTTCTTAGGGGATTTTCCAACCAGTGAGGAAGAATTGAAAACAGGCGCTACAAACTAATTTTGATTCCCGGCAGTGTGCGTCCCGCGCGAGTCTCCTGCCAGGTATACACAATGCGGTGAATAACCGTAATCGTCGAAATCACCGCAATCACCCACAGCACCGGCCCCATCCGGTTAAACAGCCCGCCAATGATCAACAGCACCAGCCGTTCCGGACGCTCCATAAATCCAACTTTGCACAGTGGGATCAGCGACTCCGCTCGTGCCCGCGCATAACTCACCATCACCGAGCCCGCTGTCGCCACCGCCGCGAGCACCACATAAGGCGTCCGACCGCTCACGGAGTAATACACCAGCAATCCCATATACAAGGCCATATCCGCATAACGGTCCAGCGTCGAATCATAAAACGCGCCAAACGCCGTCACACGATTCTGCCGACGCGCGACCTGACCATCCAACATGTCCAAAAAGCCGGCAAAGAAAATAATCAACGCACCAGTACGAAATCCGCCCACGGCAAAGCTCGCGGCAGCACCAAAATTCACTACCAGCCCCAAAAATGTCAAAAAGTTTGGGTTTACGCCGGTGGCCGCCAGAGCTCCGACAATTCTGTCGAGCAGCCACTTACTCCCCGTCCCAATTGCTCCTGTAAGTGTAGCCATTTGTCTAAACTAGTGTCTCAAACCACAGCCATTTGGCGAAATTTCACAAATATCTTCAAATCTGCGAAATGCTACACCAGCCACGCCCATCCCGCAAACAAGGTCGCCATCCTGTCCAAGTTCAATTTAAGATTGCAATTCGTAGCAGTCGCCATTTCTTCTTGACGGCAATCGCTGCACAGCCTACATTGCTTACACGCGTGATTTTCCAAATCAATGATATCTGAACTAAATCGTCGCCGATTCTTGTTACAAGCAGGCACCGGTGTCAGTGCGGCCTGGATCGCCGCCCATTGGCCGAGCGTTCTTTCTGCGGCCACTCATGCGCAGCAAGCCGTAAAATCGGCCGTCCAGCCTAAATTGGAATTCTTCACTCCAGGAGAAGCAATCGAAATCGATGCTATCTCTGCGCGCGTAATTCCCACGGACGAAACTCCCGGCGCGCATGAAGCCGGTGTCGTCTATTTCATCGATCGCGCTCTGCTTACCTTTGCCTCAGATGCGCAACCGATTTATAGGAATGGCTTCCCCACTCTGCGGGCCCGGGTAAAAGAATTTTTTCCCGCGATCGAAAAATTTTCATCCGCCACTCCGGATCAGCAAGACCGGGTTCTTCACTCTTTTGCACCGGCAGCCAGCAGGAAACCCCGCGCTTTCGGTGCGCCGACTGCTGAACCCGATTTTTTCGAAATCGTTCGTCAACACACCATCATTGGTTTTCTGATTGACCCAGATACCCGCGGGGATTCCCACGGTTACGGGTGGAAATTGATTGGCCGTGAGCGTGAACACATGTTCCAATCGCCATTCGGCTTTTACGACAAGGACTATCCGGGCTGGCAACCGCTACCCAAGGCCACAGAGACGAAATGACCCCCGATCAGCCCAAATTCAAGACTTCCGAGGAAGTTGACTTTTGCATTATCGGCTCCGGCGCTGCCGGCGGCATTCTCGCCAAGGAACTTTCCGCCAATGGTTTCCGTGTCGTTGTACTTGAGCAGGGCCCGTATCTCACCGAAGCGGACTTCACGCATGACGAAATAAAGGTCTTGAACGAAGACCTGCTGACCAATCAGCCCAAACTGCAACCCAATACCTTCCGCAAGACTCCCCAGGATAAAGCCGTGCCACAGCGCGCCCTTGTCTATGGGCGGATGGTCGGTGGCACCAGCGTGCACTTCACCGCAAATTTCTGGCGCCTCCATGAAATTGATTTCATCGAGCGCAGCAAAGTTGGCGCGATTCCCGGCGCGAACTTTGCGGATTGGCCCATAAAATACGCAGACCTTGAGCCCTATTACACGAAAGTGGAATGGGAAATTGGCGTCTCCGGTCTCGCCGGAGCAAGTCCGTTTGACCCACCGCGCTCGAAGCCCTATCCCATGCCGCCGTTACCCGTGAAATCTTCCGGCGTCATTTTCGAACGCGCTGCACGCAAACTCGGCTGGAATCCTTTTCCAGCGCCCATGGCGATCCTGTCGCAACAATATGGAGGTCGCAGCGCCTGCGTAAATTGTGGATTCTGTCTCGGTTTCGGTTGCGAAGTTGGCGCCAAATCCACGTCGCTTTCCACCGCAATTCGCATGGCTGAGAAAACCGGCCGCTGCGAAATCCGCCCCAACTCTTACGTCCACCGCATTGAAACCGACGCCAGGGGCCGCGCCACAGGCGCCGTCTACTTTGACGAAAAGCGCAATGTCCACCTGCAAAAAGCCAAAGCTGTCATCGTCTGTGCCAACGGCGCGGAAACTCCACGCCTGCTGCTACTTTCCGCCAACAAACAATTTCCCGACGGTCTGGCTAATTCCAGCGGTTTCGTTGGCAAAAACTTGATGCTCAACAGCGGTGCCGTATCCGTCGGTGTTTTCGACCAGCCGCTCAACGACTACAAGGGCTTCGCCGTCAGCCGCATTCTGCACGATTTCTATGAACTCGATTCTCAAAAAGTCGGCTTCTACGGAGGCGGTGGATTGGATGCGCGTTTTGACATAACGCCAATTAGCTTCGCCCTTGGCGGGCTTCCTCCCGGCACGCCCGGCTGGGGCCAGCCTTTCAAATCCGCGTTAAGCCATAATTTCACGCGTACCATGGAAATTTTCTCTCACGGCACTTCGCTTCCCGTTGCCGACAACAGCTTTTCGCTGGATCCCGATCTGAAGGACGCTTGGGGACTTCCCGCTCTCCGCATGACCTATAAAGATCATCCCGACGATCTGAAACTCGCCAATTGGCTCAACCAGCGGGCCCTCGAACTTCTCGACGCCGCTGGTGTTCAACAAAAATGGACTCTCCCCATTACCGAACAGCAATTCGCCGTTCACCTCCTCGGCACCTGCCGATTGGGCACCGATCCCAAATCTTCGGTAATCAATACCGACCACCGCACACACGACGTAGGAAATCTATTCCTATGCGATGGCAGCAGCCTCGTCACCTCCGGTCGTGGCCAACCCACCATGACCATCGAAGCGCTCGCCTTCCGTGCCGCTGATCGCATCACCGCTTTGGCCAAGCGCGGCGACCTCAACGCGTAACCATCCCGGTGTCACCTCGTCCACGGTCAGCCTGGCGTCCCGGACCGGCCGGGCTCTCCTGGTCCTTTGTGCTCTCGGCGCACTCCGAGCGAGCATTTTCCTCCTCGTTTTTTTATAAAACTTCTTCGCAGCGCAAAAATTTACAAATCCCATCCGCTCCGCGTACCTAAGTTTGTTAAACTCTCGTCCCACGCAACCAAGGAGTGTGAAATGAAGTTGACCAAAGTTCCTGTGCGGCGAGTGGTTGCAGGTTTGCTCGTGGTATTCTCCTTCGCCTTAGTGCACACACAAGCGCAAGCGCCGCCACAAACTTCGGCCGCGTCCACACATCCCCGCTTGGCCGAAGAACAATTCAAAAATATCCAAGCCCTAAAAGGAATTCCGGCCGACCAACTCGTTCCCTCCATGCAATTCATCTCCGCCTCGCTCGGCGTTGAATGCGAGTTCTGCCATGTCCACGGTTCGATGGAAAAAGATGACAAGAAACCAAAACTCGCCGCTCGCAAAATGATTACTATGATGTTGGCCATCAATAAGGATTATTTTGAAGGACACCGCGAGGTAACTTGCAACTCCTGCCATCGCGGTGCGGAGCATCCGCTTTCAATCCCGGCAGTGGCTGACGAGCAAGTTACATCCGAGGAGCGGAAGGCGGGAGAGGAAAAGACTGCCCCTCCCGCCGCCGATCAGCTTCTCGATAAATATCTGGCCGCCACTGGAGGCGCCGAAGCCGTGAAGAAAATCACCAGTCGCGTGCAGAAGGGAACTCTCACCGCGTTTGGTGGTCAGCATTTTTCAGTCGACGTTTTTGCGAAAGGTCCCGACAAGCGTCTCTCGATCATGCACCTGCAAACCGGCGATAGCGTCACCGCTTTTGATGGCCGCGAAGGCTGGCTCGCCGTTCCCGGCCGCACGCATATCATGTCCGCTGAAGAAAATGCTGCTTCCAGAATTGATGCCGATCTTTATTTCGCCACCCGCGTCAAATCGCTTTATCAGAAGTTCCGCGTGGAACCCGGCGAAAAGATCGATGGTCACGAAACTTGGCTCGTCATCGGCCGCACCGAAGGTCAGCCGCCGATTCGCCTGTACCTCGATCAACAATCCGGATTATTGCTGCGCCTCGTTCGCTACGCGGAAACTCCCCTGGGCCGCAATCCCACACAAATCGACTACGCCGACTATCGCGATGCCGATGGCGTGAAAGTCCCTTTCCGTTGGATTCTCTCGCGCCCTGGCAACAGCTTCACCATCCAAGTCGATCAAATGCAGCAGAACGTTCCAGTGGACGATGCAAAATTTGCAAGACCCGCGGCTCCGGCAGAGCAGAAAACTCCCGCACACTAATGTGGAAGTGCGGGGGCTCGCGCCTAGGTACATGAAATCCTGGAAGACTCGCTTAGAAGTTCCAATTTTATCAATTTCTACAAATTTCTGAAGGCAACGCCCCCCAACGCTGTGTTTCTGCAGCCGCCGGCGGCTGCAGTTCGCGGATTTCGCTGTAAATCAACCCGCCTAAAAACTCCTGCCTTCTTTTCGATTCAAAGCCGGATGCGCGCCAAACGGCGGACAGCTCAGGAAGTTTTCGTATCTGCAGATTCGTCAACAACCAAAAACCCAGATAAAGCGCAGAAACCACAGCTGCTCCAAAAAGTCTTCTCACGCCCTTCGCTGGAATGGCGAAGTCGGAAACCAACCACCGACAATTGGGGGCAAGATGCGGCCGCAAGCGGTTCATCAGCTGCGCAATTTCACTTTCAGTCAGACAATCCAGAAAGAAATGCGTTACGACCAGATCGTATCCGCCATCGCCGGGCGCAAACTCGCGAACGTCTGTGCACTGAGTCCGCAGCCGCGTCTCCGCTCCCGCCGCTTTCACCCGGCTTTGCAGCAAAGACAGCATCACTGCTGAGACATCAACAGCGGCGGCCGTGGCCTGCGAGTTCTCTTTTAGCAGTTCGGCCAGAAAGCGCCCGTCCCCTTCACCCAACGTTAAAATCTTGCTGGCCGTTGAAACTTCATCCAGAAAAGAAAATCGGCAGCGTTCGAGCGCCTTGCCGAAACTCAAATATTCGCCCCAGCGGTAAACACGTGCAATTCGGTCGAAGAAAAGAGGCGCACGCATCATCGTGATCCTTCTATCGAGCAGGGAGCCATGGCATCAGCAAAACCGGAGTGAGTAGCGAGACGTCCGCGGCGACGCGTAGCCATCGCGCGCCAATCTGCTCGCGAAACGTGTGCAGGACAGAAAACAGAATACTGCTCAGACAACAGGCCAATGCAACTGTTTCATAAGGCGACGTCCATGACAGCCAGCACACAAAGCTGATGCCCGCGACCATCGTACTCATTCCCGTCAGATGTCGCCCCAGCCACCGTGTTGAAACATGAGCGCGCCATGTCCTTTGCGGGCCACCCACCGATACCGGGTTCTCCCACCTTTCAATTGCTATGCAGTTCAGCCAGCAGACCGCAGCAAATAACGCGATGCTGATCTCCAATTCGCGCGATCGCTCGCTTACCCTCATCCAAATCGGCAAAGCCGTTGCCGCCGCAAAAAGAAATCCAACAAACATTTCTTTCGGAAGCCACCTCTCGGCCGAATTTCTTTTCCTGTGGATCAGGAAAAAATATAGCAAGACCAGCGAACCGAGGACTACATACGCGGCAAAAATATCCCGCCGCATTCTCTCGATGATCAGCACGCCACAGAGCAGCCCTGCGCAGCACAGCAGTACGCCAAAAGTGACTCGATGTCGCGCGTAAAAATAGTGCCGCTCCTGCAGCTTTTGCGCCGGCGGATCTCCTATCCCGTCCAGAATGCGGTCGGCTACATAAACAATCCAAGTTCCGAGCGCCAGCAAGATCGGCGCATACCACGGCGAATGCACTCCTGCGCAACGCGCCAGTAACAATCTCCACACCAGCGCCACCGTGGGCGCGTCCAGACTCCAGCGATTCCACGTTTCAATCGCGAATAACAGGCCGATCTTAGGGTTTGTTGCCGGCAAACTACAGTGTAAGGCATTTACCAGCACTCGGCGTCAATTGGGCTTTTTGCAAAATTAGACTTGCATGCCTCGCCTTTATCGATAAGACTCTTCGCCGGATTCTTCTCTCGCGGAGACATGATGATTCGACGCTCGACCCCAGTTCTCGCTTCACTTGGCACCCTGCTCCTTGCCAGCACTTCGCTTTCGCAGAAAGTCATCACTCCCAAGACCGCTCCGCCCGCAGCCGAATCTTCCTCCAAGCCCATTCCCACCATTCCCTCTCCCGTTGCCCACAGCCTCGACTCTGCGGATCTGGAATCGTTCTTCGATGGCATCATCCCTCTGCAACTCGAGCGTGCTGACATTGCTGGCGCCACCGTGCTCGTCATGAAGGACGGCCATACTCTCTTGAAAAAGGGTTACGGTTATTCCGATCTTGCGAAAAAGTCGCAGGTTGACCCGGACGCTTCCATCTTTCGCTTGGCTTCCATTTCAAAGCTCTTTGCCTGGACTTCCGTCATGCAGCTCGCCGAGCAGGGCAAGCTGAACATCGATACCGACGTCAACAAATATCTCGACTTCCAGATTGCGCCAGCATTCGGCCAACCCATCACGCTGCGCAATCTAATGACGCATACCGGCGGCTTTGAAGAGGAAGTTCGTGACATTCTTCTCACCGATCCCAAACAAGCCCCCACTCTTAAGGATTTCCTGATCGCCAATCAGCCGCGCCGGATTTTTCCTCCGGGACAAATTTCTGCCTACTCCAACTACGGTGTCGGTATCGCGGGCTATATCGTCGAGCGGGTTAGCGGAGAGCCCTACGAACAATATGTCGCCAATCACATCTTCACGCCGCTGGGCATGACGCATTCCAGCTTCCATCAGCCACTTGAGCCTTCCCGCGTGCCGTATGTATCGGAAGGCTACGGCAACAACACGGAGAAGCCGGTCATCGGTTTTGAAATTTTCAATCCAGCTCCTGCTGGCGGTGTCTCTTCTTCCGCCGCCGACATGGGCCGTTTTGCCCAGGCCCTTCTCCACGAAGGCGAACTTGACGGGCAACGCATCCTGAAGCCTGAAACACTCAAGCTTATGTGGACCCGCCAATTTGCCGCATCCGACGCGCTCCCGGCTATGTGCATGGGTTTCTATCAAACGTGGCGCAACGGGCTTCATTTCATTGGTCACGACGGCGATCTCATCGCCTTCCACTCCATGTTCGCCCTCGAACCCAAGGAAAAACTTGTCATCTTCATTTCCTATAACTCCGCGGGTTCTGCAGGCAAAACGCGGAGCGAAATACTTAACTTTTTCGCAGACCGCTACTATCCATACTCCAGCAATCCCGAATTCCAGAAGTTGCCCGTCGATCAGCTCAAGGACATCGAAGGCACCTATCACTCCACCCGCCGCTCGGAAAGCAACAAACTTAAGATTGCCGACCTCGCCGAACAGTTCAGCGCCAGCGTGGACAAAGAAGGTGTCCTCAAGGTGGAAGTCTCTAAGGATTTACGCGGGCACGTCCGCAAGTGGAAACCGCTCGGCAAGGATTTATGGCAGATTGATGGCGATCAACCGCGCATTTTCGCCATTCGCAATTCCCAAGGAAAAATCGTCCGTGTCGCCTCAAGTTTTGCAGGCACACAGTTTGAACGCGTCCGCTGGTACGAAAACTCCAAACTCATTTCGCCGCTCGTCCTAACGAGCTTGGCGATTCTTCTCGCCGTGGTTCTAGCCACTCTCCTGCGCCTCGGCCGTCGCATTTTCTTTTCCAAGCGTCCTGCCTTCCATGAACAACCCGGCACGCTTTGGCTCACCGCCGGCCCCCGCGTCGCTTCCTTCGCCTGGATCACGCTCACAATCATCCTCGGAATCATCCTGTCGATCGTCAATAACGATTCCATCCCGCCCGGGCGCACCTTCGACAAATATTTTGTCATCCTGAATATCTTCAGCGCCATCGCCATCTTCCTCAGCCTCTTCGCCCTGATCTCCGGACTCCTAATCTGGCGCCGCGCCACGGTCCGCTTCATCACCCGTCTAAAATTCTCCCTTGTTGCCCTGGCCTGTCTTTTCTTAACCTGGTTCTCCGTTCACTGGCACCTCCTGGGTTCCACCCACCGCTACTGAGACGATTTAAGAATCGACTCGTGTTCGATACCCAGGGATCCCGCTAGGAGAATCAGTTGCGATTCAGCCGGTCATCGAGAAGCAAAACCACACGGTAGAGAACTTCGGCACCATTGGCTATATCTTGCCAAGGAGTGAATTCCTTCGGGGAATGGCTGATGCCGCCGGTGCTGGGGACGAAGATCATGGCTATCGGCGCAATCTTGGCAATTTGCTGGGAGTCCTGTCCCGCTTCGCTGGGTAGGTCCTTGGTGGTAAGGCCGAGGGACTTCGCGGCGTCGCGGATGACGGCCTGCAGGGCGGGATCCGTCGGAGCTGGCTCCGTATCGTCTACTGATGTGCAGAGCGTCACGACGCTCTCTTCCTCGTCGATCTGCTTGAATTTCACTTGGATATGCTCCCACATGCGCTTTATTTTCGCGGCATCGAGATCGCGCAGTTCGACAGGGAACTCAGCCCGGCCAGGTATGACATTGACGGCTCCAGGTTCCGCTTTCATATAACCGACTGTGCCGACTTGATGGCCGTTTTCCGCACGCACCACCTCCCGAACGGCGAGTACTTCCTTGGCAGCGGCCGCAAGGGCGTCCTTCCGGCGGTTCATCGGCGTGGTGCCCGCGTGATTGGCGAAACCCGTGACGACGCAATCCGATCTCTTGATGCCCACGATTCCCTGTACGATCCCGATGGGGATTTTTGCTTCATCAAGGTGCGGGCCCTGTTCAATGTGCAATTCGATAAAGGCCGCCAGCGCCCCTGTCGGAATGCGTGCGTCAGTAAGATGAGACGGATCCTGACCATAACGGCGCAGCCAATCTGCCAGGGTCAGTCCCTGGTCGTCCTTGCGGCCGAGGATTTCAGGCCCCAGCAGTCCAGCGGCGACACCGGAACCGAGCGTGCCCAGGGCGAAGTGATTGCCTTCTTCGTTCGTCCAAATGACTACTTCCAGGGGATGGCGGGTCTGCACTTTTGCGTCGTTGAGAGCGCGCAGCACTTCGATCGAGCCCATGCTGCCGACATCTCCATCAAAGTTTCCGCCGTGCAGCACTGAATCGATGTGCGAGCCAAAAAGCAATATTGGCAACTTCTCCGAGCCAGCGCGCCGACCGAAGATGTTTCCCGCTGGATCGACACGAACCTCGAGGCCCGCTTGCTTCATGAGACCGATGACGTATTCGCGAGCGGCCAGATCGGTCGCCGAGAAGCCAATGCGAGTGACACCGCCTTCTGGATTCCGGCCGAACTCGCTCAATTTCTCAAGCGTTCCTTGCAAACGTTGCGAGTCGACATGAAACTTTGCAGAGCCAGTTCCTTGGGCTCGTGCAGGACGTGCGGTGAATGAAGCCATCGACAGAATGGCCATGGCAAGAAGAGAAGCGATTCGGCATATGTTCCCGACAGCCGTTCCGGGGTGTGAGGCTGACATACTGTTCCTCCATTTCAGTGAATGACCGGACATAGTTCAGCGATTTCACCGGGCCGGTAAAGGCAGCGGATCAGGTATTTCTGCGAGCCAGGCATGAGCACTAGCTCTCGGACTCCCGGGCGCTCGGTGGTGCCACAGAAATCATCAGAAAGACTCCGACCGCGAGGAACCAGAGTGCCGTGCTGACGGCGGTCACATTCCAGTAGCGGCTCGTGAAAGGACCAGGAAGGAATGTTCCCGTCGCCCAGGCGATGAAGGGCCAGGCTCCCAGCGGGACTCCGATCCGCGCCAGCACTTTGGCCCCCCCGGAGCGATTCGCAAGGAGGATTCCTACGCTGCCCGCCATCATTGCGAAACCCAGCGCCAGCCAGGAAACCAAGCCCAATCGAATGACGGCATCCTGGTTTATTGCAAGCTGGTACAAGCCCGTTTCAGGTGTCATCCAGCGCACGATGTCGGGTGCGACGAAGCCGTCGAAGACGAAAGTCGCGGCCCATGCCGTGGCCGCGAGAGTCATCGAAGTGTTCGCCATCCGAGCCCATCCCATGCGGTCGCTCCAAAACGCGCCGAGACCAAGCAACCACAGGACGGGCCCCGCCAAGATCATTCCATGAATGAGCCTCCATGAGCTGTGATGAACGATGTGCATGTAGAAGTTTTGAAAGAATTCCGGGCTGCCAAGCGCTCCCAGGCTGGAATTGATTTTGGGGTGGAACGCTCCACCGCCAGCAAACAGCAATGAGCCGACTACGATGAGCAAACCGGAGAACCTCTGGTAGGCGGAGGCGTTCGTCATTGTTTTTTGCTCCCGTTTCGACTTGTCATAAAGGCCAGTGCTCGTTCTGCCCAGCGCACGCGGCACTCACTTTGCAAAACGCCGTACTCCAGGACCAGCTTCCAGATCAGCAGCCGGGAATTCCTTGCCTGCGCGGTGTCCAGCCACTTACGGGTGTCTCCATAGTGGACCAGGCGGGCTTGTTCCTCTCTTCGGAACGCTTCGACAGCCCCCAGTAGCCCGGACAAGTCGGGGGGGGCGGCGAAGAATAGTCGAAGTAGCAGTTCCCGGTGGTTGGTCAGGTCGCCGGCAGAGAACAGCCACTCTTGCAGAGCCTGTTCACCTTTGCTGGTGATGAAATAGCGAATACTTCCCCGGCCGCCCGGCTGCTTAGCCGCACGCACCATTTTTTCTTTCGCGAGCTTGGTGAGCGCAGGGTAAATCTGCCCGAAACTCATTTGCATGAAATTGGCAGGCCCCTTCTGATAAGCCTGTTTGATCTCGTAGCCGGTCATCGGGCGGAGTTTCAGCATCCCCAGTACTGCACCTCGGATGGACGCCATTGA
>Ga0193726_1000394_pt1 | contig 48090 bp, 41 predicted proteins | sample H2c1metaG_FD_144928 | JGI IMG/M metagenome (GOLD analysis project Ga0193726, IMG submission 144928) | Soil microbial communities from a riparian zone of the East river system, Colorado, United States - H2c1 | ecosystem: Environmental > Terrestrial > Soil > Riparian zone | place: USA: East River... | reverse complement strand
CGAAGCGGCGCTCTTCACGGGATTGTTTTGGCTGCTGCTGTTTTTGTGGCAGATGCTTTTTCATCTGTTGAAGATCGACTTTTTCCGCGAGCTGTTCGAAGAACCTATTTTCATCTACCCGGTAACCGCGCTGGCATTCGGCTGCGCGATGCATTTGATCGGCTCCATTACGCAATTGACGTCCGTGGTTCTCGAGCAACTACTCAATGTGCTCAAGTGGCTGGCCACGATTGCGGCCGCCATTCTCACGCTTTTTACCGTCGCGCTCGTGCCAAACCTTCCGGGCTTGCTGTTTACAGGGCAGAAGGCGATCGACGCGACGTGGCTGCTATGGCTGGTGGCGGTGATGGTGCTGCTGTTGAATGCCGCCTATCGAGACGGCACGGTGGTTCAACCCTATCCGAAGTGGGTCGCGAGATGTTTGAGAGCCGCCGTACCGTTGATGGTGATCATCGCATTGACGGCGCTCTATGCGCTGATCGTGCGCAGCCGCCACTACGGGCTCACCGTCGAGCGAGTCTGGGCTTTTGTGGTGGCGAGCGCCGCGTTGCTCTACTCGGTGGGATACTCAATTGCTGTATTTCGCAAAGGAGCATGGCTCGGCGCGATTGCACGCGTGAACGTGATCGTCGCGGTCGCGCTGATTGCCATCATTTCGGCGGCGTTGACGCCGCTGCTGTCTGCGTATCGATTGGCTGCCAACAGCCAGTTTCAACTCGTTCAAGAGAGAGGGCTCAAGGCCATTGAGCCCCCCGATGCTTCGCGCATGCGCGTTCCATCATATGGACAGAATTCACCGTTGCGGTACCTTCGTTTCGACGCCGGTCAGTACGGACGCGCGAGGCTCAAGGAACTGGCCGACTCCTACGCCGGCGCCGATGCGGATACTATTCGCCGGTCCGCGACCGCAATGCTCGCACAAACGAGCCGGTACGGTTCCATTGAGCGAGCCGATGTCGCCAATGTGCTCAAAAAGCTGCGCATTTATCCCGCGGACCGCACTCTTGATCAGGCCTTGATCGACACGCTCAAGACGGACTTGAGCGGGCAGGGCGGCGAAGCCGCCGCCGGTATATTTATTGACCTGAATGAAGACAAGATCGACGAATTCGTGCTTCTGACACCCCATCGCGGGCGCGTGTATCAAGATCGGCTGGGTAAATGGGCCTATGTCGGCGATGTCTTCTTGAACTCTCGCGGTGCAACGCGCGATCTCATCGACGATCTGGCGCAAGGGAATGTATCTGCTCGTCCCTCAACGTGGAGCGACCTGGTCATCGGGACGCACGAGTACCGGATCAACGCTTCAGACTAAAGAGCCTAATCTATCCGCGTGTCGTCTATCATAGGAGGCCTTCTGCGGCCAATCATTGCATGAGGTGTTCGAGATGCGAGTGTCGCTGTTCCTTGCGTTGGTGAGTTTCGGCTTCGCATCAACGGGGGTATTGGCGCAATCGGCGCCGCCGGCCATTTCCACCGATCCGCCCGCGGATCCGGCGCATCCGGCAGCGATGACGGTGCTGCATATTCCCACTCATGGAGTGCTGATGCCGATTCGGTCTTGTCGTACCTGCGAAATCCGGAAAATGCATTGAAGCTGGGAGTTGACCCTACGCGCATCGCCATCGCAGGTCACAGTATGGGTGGCTGGGTCGTCGCGCACACCGCGGCTCACGATCATGCGCTCATCGGCGCCATCCTCATCTCCATGGCCGACATGGGCTTGGTCGGCGCAAGGCCGCACGCCCAGGCGGTGGCGATGATGGCCGATGACATGGAAACACTCGCCGATGTCACCGCCGAAAGCATGGTGGCGGAACTCAAGGGGCATGCGAAGGAATTCGTGGTGGCTGGAACTGCGGAGGGACTGGCGCGGATTCCGGTCCTGGCGCTGACGGCGAACGATCATTTGGCACCGCAGACCGATGCCTTGGTCGCCGCGATCAAGGCGAAGGGTGGCACCAAGATCACTGCGATGCACGTGGACACGGACCACAGTTGGTCCGATCATCGTATTGCCCTCGAAAGCACGGTGATCACTTGGCTGGCGGGATTGAATTGACTTGGTCGGCTGACCAGTACATTGCCTTCGAAGACGAACGCACGCGCCCGGTGCGCGATCTGCTCGCGGCATTGCCGCCCATCGATGCGCATTCGGTGATCGATCTTGGCTGCGGGCCCGGCAATTCGACCGAAGTCTTGGCCGCACGCTATCCCGCAGCGCGTGTCGCGGGCATCGATAGCTCGCCGGACATGATTGCGGCGGCGCGACTGCGGCTGCCGCTGGTCAACTTTTCCGTGAGCGACGTGCAGGATTTGAGGCTCGGCGGGCCATTCGATGTGATCTTGGCGAACGCCGTGCTGCAGTGGGTGCCTCGTCACGAAACGCTATTGCCGCAACTCATCGGGATGCTTGCGCCCAAGGGTGGACTGGCGGTGCAAATGCCGGACAATCTGGATGGACCCGCACACCGCCTCATGCGACAGACTGCCGCGGAGGGTCCCTGGAACGCCAAACTTGCCGACGCTGCGGCCGCGCGCACGCCGCTTGCCGGCATCGATTGGTACCACGAACTGTTGCGGCCGCTTTGCGCGAAGCTGGATTTTTGGCGAACCACCTACTATCACCCGCTTTCCGGCGGCGCGGCGGCAATCGTGGAGTGGTTCAAGGGCAGCGGTCTTAGACCGTTTATCGATCCCTTGAGCGATGCCGAGCGTGACGCATACCTCGAGCGTTATACCGCCGCGATCGCCGGTGCCTATCCTTGCGGCGCGGATGGCGGTGTTTTGCTGCCCTTCCCGCGAGTGTTCATGGTGGCGATCCGATAGCAGCGATTGCAGCAGCCGCGCAATGAGCACTCCAATTCAATTCATTGGTTCCGTCCCGGAAGAATTGCGCGATTCCGTCGAGCGCTGGTGGGAACGAGCGTGTGCGCAGCAAAGCTTTCCGGAGGCCTACCTGGCGCTTTCTGGACGTCACCGCACGCAACTTCCACGCGTGGTGGCGGCCAGTGAGTTTGTCGCGTCCGCGTTGATCCAGGACCCGCAATCTCTCGCGTGGTTCTCTCAGCACGATGCGTGCACGTCGAACCTTGCGAATGCCGACTATGAACGCCGGGCAGCAACCGCGCCCACGGCTGAACAGGCGCAATTCACGCTGCGCGAGTGGCGCAGACGCGCCATGTTGCGCATTGCCTGGCGCGACATCGCCGCGATCGCGCCGGTGACTGACACGCTGCAAGCCGTGTCCGACTTGGCCGACGCCACCATCCGCGCCGCCGCGTCGGCGGCTCGACTGCACTTTGAGCCGATATTCGGCCAGCCTCATGGCGCGAGCGAATCCTCATTCCCCTTCATCATTTTGGGAATGGGGAAACTGGGCGGCCGCGAGCTCAACTTCTCATCGGATATCGACCTGATTTTCTTGTCTTCGGAGGCTGGTGAGACCAGCGGGCCGCGCATCGTCGACAATGAGGAATACTTCAACCGGCTTGGCCGCGAGATCATTCGCTTGTTGGATGTGCGAGACGCGGATGGCTTCGTGTTTCGCGTCGACATGCGTCTGCGCCCCTTCGGCGAGAGCGGGCCTTTGGTCGTCAGTCTGGGCTCTCTCGAGGACTACTTGCAGCAACATGGCCGCGACTGGGAGCGCTACGCATGGATCAAGGCGCGCGCCATTGTCGGCGCTGACGCCTATTCTGCCGCTTACGAAGAGTTCGTACGCCCGTTTGTCTACCGTCGATATCTGGACTTTGGCGTGTTTGAATCCTTGCGCGGCATGAAGGCGCTCATCGTGCGCGAAGTGTCGCGCCGCGACCTCGAGCATCATCTGAAGCTCGGCAAAGGAGGTATTCGCGAGGTCGAGTTCATCGTGCAATCCATGCAGCTGGTGCGGGGAGGCGGCGACCGCCGTCTGCAAAATCCCGCCTTGCTGGAGGTACTGCCGCTGCTGGGCGGCTCGAAACTCATGTCGGCCGAAGACATTGCAGAACTGATCGCGGCGTACCTGGAACTGCGCAAGGCGGAGAACGCGCTGCAGATGATGCGCGACGAGCAAACCCACGCCTTGCCGGAGGATCCGCTCGATCGAGCGCGGCTGGCCTTGAGCATGGGATTGAAAGATTGGCCCGGCACGGCGGCGCGCCTCGAGTCGACTCTTGACAAAGTGGCGGCGCAATTCGATGCCTTGCTGTTCGGCACGCCGGACGCGCAGCGCCGCGACGATGACGGCGTCGCGTGGTTGGACTCGGACGATGCGAAAATCGAAGAGGAGCTGGCCGGCAGCGGCTTTCCGAGCGGCGAGATCGCGGCGGTTGCAGCGAATTTGGAAGCCTACCGTCACGCAGCGCCATACCGCCGTCTCGATGAAGCGGGGCATCGGCGGCTGTATGTCATTCTTGCCCGCTTATTGAAGCTGGCGGCGCAACATGCGGCTCCGGCCATCGTCGTGCAACGAGTGCTTCGCGTCCTGGAAGCGATCGGCACGCGCGCATCCTATCTGGCGCTGCTCAAGGAACAGCCGGCGGCGCTCGATCGGCTGATCGACGTGTGCGCCATCAGCGGGTTTTTGTCGCGGCAGATCGCAGATTTTCCATTGCTGCTCGATGAGCTCATCGATGCCAAGGCGTTCGATGAACTGCCGTCTCGCCAAGGATTTACGCTGGAATTGGCGGCGCGCACCGAGCGACTGCCGCCGGGTGATCCGGAAAGACAGGTGGAGGCGTTGCGGCAATTTCAAAAAGTGGCCGTCTTTGCCGTAGCGCTCGCTGATTTGACCGGCCGCCTGCCATTGATGCGCGTCAGCGACCGGCTCACCGACATTGCGGAACTGATCATCCAATGCTGTATGGATCTCGCCTGGCAACAAATGACCGAAATGTACGGCACGCCATATTGCGGCGAAGAGCCTGGCCGTTTGCGCCCGGTCGTGGTCGCGGTCGCAGGCTACGGCAAGCTCGGCGGCCTGGAACTGGGATACGCATCGGATCTTGATCTGGTGTTCCTGCATGACTCAACGGGCAGCATTCAACTCACCGATGGCGAGCGTCCGCTGGATAACGGCACATTCTTTTTGCGCCTGGGGCAACGCATCGTGCATCTGCTCACCATGCATTCGGCCGCCGGGCGGCTCTATGAAGTTGACATGCGTCTGCGGCCGAACGGCAAGGGCGGCTTCCTGATGACCGGCATCGATGCGTTCGAACGCTATCAACAGACCGATGCGTGGACCTGGGAGCATCAGGCGTTGCTGCGTGCGCGGGCTGTGGCAGGGAACGCAAAGCTTTGCGCTGCATTCGAGGCGGTGCGCCGCCGCACCCTGTCGGTGGCCGTGCGGCGGGACAGCCTGCGGACGGACGTGTTGGAGATGCGGCTTCGCATGCGCCGGGAGCTGTCGCGTTCAGGCGCCGGGCAATTTGACATCAAGCAGGATGCCGGCGGCATCGCGGACATCGAGTTTCTGGTTCAGTACTGGGTCCTGGCGGCGGCGCAAGCTCACCCGGACCTGTTGACCTACACCGACAATATTCGACAGCTCGAGGGATTGGCGGCTGTCGGCGTACTCGATGAGGCAACGGCGGCGTGGCTCAAGGAAGCGTACATCAGCTACCGCATGGTGCTGCATCACCTGTCGCTCGAGGGTGACGGCGAGCGCATCGTTGCAGCGGCGCCGTACACGCAAACACGCGATCGGCTGCACGAGATCTGGCGCGCGGCCTTTGAATCCGTTGCGCTTAAGGCCGCTGGCGAGCAAAATCGCGGGTCGCCGGACGCCGGCCAAACGAATTGAGGAAATCCAAACCATGGTTTCAGGCGCAGCCTCGGAAACCTCTTCTGCGCAGCCGTCGGTGAATCCACTGCTCGCGCCGTGGGTCGGACCTGCGGGTGGCGTACCGCCCTTCGACAGGGTCCGAGTCGCGGACTTCAAACCCGCGCTCGAAGCGGCGATGGCCGAGAACTTGGCCGAAATCGACAACATCGCCCGGAATTCCGCCGCGCCTACCTTTGACAACACCATCGCGGCGTTGGAGCGCAGCGGCCATAGCTTCAAACGGGTGAGCGCGATCTATGGCGTCTGGTCCTCGACCATGAGCACGGATGATTTTCAGGCGGTGGAGCGCGAAATGCAGCCGAAGCTTGCCGCGTTCTCGGACAAGATCCATCAGAACGTGCCGCTGTTCGCGCGCATTCAAGCTGTCTACGCTTCCATGGGAGCCCTCGCGCCCATCCAGCAGCGGCTGTGTTGGTTCTACTTTACGAATTTCGTGCGCGCCGGCGCCAAGCTTGATGGGCGGGCGAAGATGCGCGTCGCGCAGATCAACGGGCGGCTGGCTACGCTGTTCGCGAATTTCAGCCAGAACCTGTTGGCTGATGAAGCGAGCTATGCCTTGTATTTGGAGAGTGGGCAGGATCTGGCGGGCTTGCCTGAACCGCTGCGCGCGGCCGCGCGTTCCGCCGCCGCGGCTCGTGGTCACGGCGCGGAATGGGCCATTCTCAATACCCGCTCCTCGATGGATCCATTTTTAACTTACGCGGACCGGCGCGACTTGCGTGAAAAAGTTTGGCGCACCTACTACACCCGCGGCGACAACGGCGATGTGCACGACAATAAGAAAATCATCACCGAGATCCTGAGGCTGCGCGCCGAGCGCGCAAATCTCCTGGGCTTCGCCACACATGCGCATTGGCGCGTGGCCGACAGCATGGCCAAAACACCGGAAGCCGCCATGCATCTGATGATGCAGGTATGGCCGGCAGCGGTGTCTCGCGAGCAAGAGGAAGTGGCCGACATGCAGGCCATCGCAGACCGCGAGCATGCCGGCATCAAGATCGCCGGTTGGGACTACCGCTATTACGCGGAGAAAGTGCGCAAGGCGAAATACGATCTCGACATGAATGAGGTGAAGCCCTACCTGCAGCTCGAGAAGCTGCGCGAGGGCATGTTCTGGGCGGCGGGACAGCTCTACGGCTTCACCTTCACACAGGTGTCCGGACTGCCGATCGCCAATCCCGATGTACGCGTTTGGGAGGTGAAGAATGCCGCCAACGCCCATGTGGGATTCTGGTACTTCGATCCCTATGCGCGCCCGGGCAAGAATTCCGGCGCGTGGATGAGCGAGTATCGCGGCCAGGAAGACCTGGACGGCAAAGTCTTCCCGATCGTCTCCAACAATACCAATTTCGTGAAGGACGAAAGCGGCGGCCCGCTGCTGATCAGCTGGGACGATGCCGTGACGTTGTTCCATGAATTCGGCCACGCATTGCATGGCCTGAATTCCGACGTCAAATACCCGTCGCTTGCCGGCACCAACGTGGTTCGTGATTTTGTCGAATTTCCATCGCAGCTCAATGAAAATTGGCTCTCTACACCGGAAGTGCTGTCGCGATTCGCGCTGCATTACCAAACCGGCAAGCCGATTCCGCCGGAGTTGGCCGCGAAGATCAAGAAAGCCAGCACCTTCAATCAGGGGTTTGCAACCGTCGAATATCTGGCGTCCGCGCTGGTCGACATGAAGCTGCACCTGGCCGGCGATCGGCCCATCGAGCCCGCCGAGTTCGAGCGCACGACTTTGGCGGAGCTCGGCATGCCCGTGGAAATGGTCATGCGCCACCGCACCCCGCAGTTCTCGCATATTTTCTCGAGCGATGCGTATTCCGCGGGTTACTACAGCTATCTGTGGGCCGAAGTGCTGGATCACGATGCTTTCGAGGCTTTTACGCAAGCCAGTGGCCCGTATGACAAGGGCGTTGCAAAGCGCCTGCATGATGACATCATGACGGTGGGCAACGGCGTCGACCCCGCCGAAGCGTATCGAAATTTTCGGGGCGCCGATCCAAAGATCGACGGCTTGCTGCGGGCGCGCGGATTCGCCGCCCAGCCGCAACAAGTTCAAGCGAAACACGTTCAAGCAATACACGTTCAAGCGGAGTGATGGTTATGCCGGCGATGGTCCAAGACGATTCCAAGCATCAATTGATCGTGCCGAACGCGCTGCATCACTACACGGTCAACATGGCCGACTTGCCGCTTTCGTGTCCGATGCCGGGCATGTTGCTGTGGAATTCGCATCCCAAGGTCTATCTGGCGATCGAGTCGACGGGTTGGGCCAAATGTTCCTACTGCGGTGCCGAGTACACGCTCAATCGAAGCGCGGCCGGCCCCGCCGATATCAAGGCGGAGACCGACGCTTAGGCTTTGTAGCGGTCCTTAGGCTTTGTATTCGGCGTACGATTTTTCTTCGACGATACTGGAGCCGAGTTTCAAGTTGATGCGCCGTTTGATGGCCGCGCGCTCGTCGTTCTCGAAGTAGACGGCTCTCGCAAGCCGGATGAATTCCGCATCGAATGCTTTCGCCCGTTCCTTGTCGCGGATGTCGTCTTCGATCACCCACAGACGCTCGTTCACCTCGAGCAACGCATTCACGTCGGCCTCAATGCCGCTCTTGGCGTATGGCGAGCCGCGCCAAGTCTCCTCGAGCGCCTGCAATTCCATGCGCACGTTGGCGAGCTTTTCAGGATCGCTCATGCGCGTTGATTTGATCCGCAGGATCGTGATTTTATCCAGCAATTCGCCGGGCGATATGGGAACTCTGACATCGTTCATGGGGCTATCTTAGCGAATATCTTGCGCGATGAGAGCATCGAGTTTCGCGGTGGCATCGTTCACGGCAATCAGATCCATGACGCCCGGACGTTCAATTTTCGTCGTCCAGGGGATTTGCGCGGCGGGCTTGTGCAAGTATTTGCGTGCTGCCTCGTCGTATTTGTCGACGCACCACTGCCGGCTGTAGTAGGGGCCGGCGCGTTGAGGATTGGTGGCGGCATACAGGCCGATCACCGGCAGCCCGACCATGCTCGCCATATGTGCGGGCCCGGAGTCGGGCGACAACAGCACGGTGCTGTGCGACATGAGGCTCAATAACTGCGGCAGGGTATCTTTGCCGATTTGATTGACCAGTGCCGTTTTCGCGGCCGCGGCAATCGCCGCGCCCATCCTGACTTCCGCAGAACTGCGGCCGCCCACCAGCACGACGCGCATGTGATGCACCAGGACAGCATGCTCGGCAACGGCGGCATATCGCCCGGCCGACCAATTACGGGCTGCGTGGCTGGAGCAGGGACTGATCAACAATGTCGGGCGTTGGTCGGTGATGAGCTGGCGCGCGTAATCGAGTGCGCTCTGCGGCAGGGTCACGTCCCAGTGCGGAGCCGTGGGCGTGATGCCGCAGGCCCGTGCGAAGCCCATGAATGAGTCGAGCACATGCTCCGAAGCGGCGGGCTCGATCTGCGCGTTCGTAAACAGCCACTGCAGTTCACGCGCCCGCCGGCGATCGAAGCCGAGTTTGATGGGCGCATTGACCAAACGGCTGAGCATGCTGGCGCGAAACGACAACTGCATGTCGAGCAGCAAATCGAAGCGCCGCTCGCGCAAGACCGTGCGCAGCCGCCACCATTCCCGAAGAGTTGCGGCCTTGTCGAAGGTGATAAACTCGACTTCCGGAATTAGCTCCGTCATCAGCTTGGCTTCGAGTTTGCCGATGATCCAGGTAAAGCGGGTTTCCGGCCATGCCGCTTGGAAGGCTCGCAGCGCCGCCAGTGCGTGGCAGGTATCGCCGATTGCCGAGAGACGCAGCAGACACACGCGCTGCAGCGGCGGTTTGAAGCTTAAGGTGGTCATAAGAATGGTAAAGGGCGGCCAACGCATTGCCACTGCAACGGGCGTCATGCTGGCTGATCCCAATGGGCTTGGCAATCCACAGCAGCGCGTCGACGAATCAATTTTCGATCCGAACTATTGGTCCGCGCGCGGTGAACTCAGCGCCGTGTCGAGCGGCCGCGGCTCGGCATGGTTCGTGGGACCCGCATCGCAGCCGCTGGTGCTGCGTCACTACCGCCGCGGTGGTTTGATCGCCCGACTGTCCGAGGATGGATACTGGTGGTCAGGCGAGGATCGGGTGCGGGCCTTTGCCGAGTGGCGATTGCTTCAGCACCTTGAGCAGCGAGGTCTGCGTGTTCCCAAGCCCGTCGCCGCTTTCTATCGGCGCACCGGCATGACCTATCGGTGCGATCTCATTACACAGCGCATCGTAAGTGCGCAATCGTTGAGCGCGGCGCTGGCGCAAGGCCCCGTGCCGGAGAGCACCTGGCGGGCCATCGGAGCCGCGATAGCGCGCCTCCACAGTCACGGTGTCGATCACGCGGACTTGAATGCGCACAACATCTTGCTCGATGACAACCAGAGCATCAGTGTGATTGACTTCGATCGCGGACGCTTACGCGCGCCGGGCCGGTGGACTTCGGGGAATTTGCGGCGACTCGAGCGCTCACTGTCGAAGATATCGATGAGCCTGCCGCCCGACCGATTCACGCCCGATGCCTGGCAGGCGATGTTGGCCGGCTATCGGGCGGGGTAACGGTTGCGCTTCATCTATTCCTGGCTGATTCGTGGTGCCGCGCCTATCGCCTTTGCGGTGGTCCTGTGGCGCGGCCTCCGCGATCGCAGCTATTGGCAGGGGTTGGCCGAACGCTTTGGATTTGGCAGGCCGTTGCCTAACCCGAGCATTTGGCTGCATGCGGTTTCCTTGGGCGAAATGTCCGCCGCGGCGCCGCTGGTGCGCGCGCTGCATTCGCGTTACCCGCGGCTTGCCCTGGCGGTGACCGCGGCAACGCCGGCCGGCAGAGCGCGCGCGCAGGCCTTGTTCGCCGAGTTTGCGGTCGTTCGCTTCCTGCCCTACGACACACCGGGCTCGGTCAGACGCTTTCTGGAACGGATTCGGCCGCGCATCGCCATCATCATGGAAACCGAACTCTGGCCGAACTTGTTCCACGAATGTGAGCGCCGCCATGTTCCCGTGGTTCTCGCCAGCGCGCGTCTGTCGGCGAAGTCGGTGTCGCGCTATCGGCGTCTGGGCGGTTTGTTCGCAGGCGTATTCACCCGGGGCGTCGCGGTCGCCGCGCAATCCGTCGAGGACGCCGAGCGATTCAAATCGATCGGTGCCTCCGCGGATCAAACCCACGTGATTGGCAACGTGAAATTCGACGTAGGCAGGGATGCCGGCATCATCGAGTCAGGAAAAATGCTGCGTGCCGCGTACGGCGCCAGACCCGTTTGGGTCGCCGGCAGTACTCACGCCGGCGAGGAGGAGCAGGTGCTCGAGGCGCATGCCCTGCTGCAAGCGCATCGCCCCGACTCCCTATTGCTGTTGGTGCCGCGGCACAAGGATCGCTTCGTCGCCGTCGCCGACCTGCTGGCGCGCCGCCGGGTCAAATTCGCGCGCCGCAGCGATATGGCGCGCAGCGCGACAGGGGCGGGGTCGCCGCTCGATACGCAGGTGTTGCTGGTGGACACGATCGGCGAACTCGCGGCGTTTTACGCCTCTGCCGACGTGGCCTTCGTCGGCGGCAGCCTGGTACCGATCGGCGGGCACAATCTGCTCGAGCCGGCGGCGCTGGGGCTGCCGGTGCTGACCGGGCCGTCTCATTTCAACAGCCAGGAAATTGCACTGCTGCTATTGCGCCGTGGCGCGGCGTTGCAGGTGGCAGATCCCAAAGAACTGGCGGCAGTCTTGCAGCGGCTGTTCGACGAGCCCGCTGACCGCCGACGCATCGGCGGCATCGGAACGAGCATCGTCGAGGCGAATCGCGGCAGCGTTGAGCGGCTACTGGCTCTTATTGAACCTTTGCTGCCGGAGGCACATCAGTCTTAGGCGGCGGCGGTGGCGCATCCGTCAGCAGCGCGTTGATTCTCTGCAGACTGTGTTCAGACAGCGTGCCGGCCGCCTGCTGCAGCTTGATCACATCCAGCATGTAGTCGTAGCGGCTGTGGGCATAGTCGGTCTGCGCCTGAATCCACTGTTGCCGCGATTGCAAAACATCGACGGCGGTGCGCGTTCCGGCTTCATAACCGGATTCGGTGGCGCGCAGCGCGATCAGGTTGGAATCCACGGCGCGATGCAGCGCTTTGACGCGCGATATCTCCGAGAGCACGCCGAGATAGGCGTCGCGCGCATCGTGCTCGGTCTGACGCGCCACCCGCTCGAGGCGCTCCTTGGCTGCCCGATGCTGGTAGACAGACTGGCGAACTTGCGAAGAAACCAAGCCTCCCGAGTAAATCGGAAACGTCAACTGGATACCGATCGAGCGCTGCCGTTCGTTCAGGAACGTGCCGCCCGCGGGACTGCCATCGGGGTACACGTCGAGCTGGTTGTTCGTGAGCTTGCCGGCACTGCCCACCAAATCCAGCGACGGCAGATGCCCGCCGCGGGCGACCGAGACGTTTTCGCGCGCGATGTCCGCGGCGAGGCGGCTCGAGACCAGCGATAAATTCTGCTGCAGCGCCATTTCGACCCAGCGGTCCTCGCTGATGGGATCGGGATTTGCAGTCTCGAAGGGTTCGATCGGGCGCGCCAGAGAATCGAACGGATCGCCGATGATTTCCCGAAGCAGTTCCAGCGTCGAGGCGAGGGCGCGTTTGGCCGCAATGACCGCCGCCGCCGTGCTGTCATGGGAGGCGCGCGCCTCCTCGACATCCGTCACGGCGATGAGGCCGATTTGGTAGCGTGCCTCTGCCTGGTCGAGCTGGCGGGTGACCGAAATCAGCGCAACCTGCTGCGCCTCGAGATCGTCCTGCGCGCCAAGTACGTCGAAATACCGCTGTGCGACCCGTTCCATCAGGTCCTGCTGCGCGGCCTGATAGTCCGCTTCGGCCTGCGCCACTTGCGAGTCCGCGCGCTTCAGTGCCTCCCAATTCTCCCAACGAAACAGGTTCTGCTTCAAATCGACGGTGTAGTGGTGAACGGTGGTATCCACCTTGCCGCTGAAGGGGAAGGATTCGGTAACCGTCGTGGGGGTACCCGGTGGAGCACACGGCGCGCCGGCCGGTAATGAGGGACTGCACACGGGTAGGGCGAGCGACTGGGTCTGGTTGATCGACCCCGAGTCGCGTTCGCGGGAGATCACGCCGTTACCAGCGAGCTGCGGCAAAAGCGCTGAAAGGGCCTGGGGCTTGGCCTCCAGAGCCGCAAGCCGGGTCGCCTCCGCTTCCCGGAGCTGCGGGTCGTTTTGCAGGGCGCGCTGGTAGACGGCCAGCAGGTCCGCCGCCGAAGCAGGAATCGTGAGCAGGCACAGTGAAAATACCGTCAGAAGTCGCTTCATGAATTACCCATTTGGCACATCCCCAGGCCGGTAGTATAGTGTTATATACTACTATATCACTAACTCAAGGCGGGTCAATACTCCGGAATACTAGGGTCTATAACCCGGGACCAGGCCAAAATTCCGCCCGACAGATTAAATACTTTTCCGAACCCCTGGCGCTCGAGATAGTGAGCCACTTGCGCGCTGCGGCCGCCGGAGCGACAGATCACCACTGTCTCCCTCTTCGGATCCAGCTCGCCTAATCGGTCGGAAATTTCGCCCATGGGGATGTGCACGGTGTTCGTCGGCACCGGCGCCAGGGCGATCTCCCAATCCTCGCGCACATCGAGCAGCGTCATGTCCGCGCCGCTCGCGCGCCGCTCGACGAATTCTCGCGGGCTGAGTTCGCGAATCATGCCTAAAACACAAACCTTTGGGCCGCGGTTGCATTGATCAAAGGATCAATAACGGTTTCAAACAGGCTTTCCCGGATCCATTCGGCGGTATCGACCCGACGCACCAAAATCGCGTCCATGACGGGCGTTTCGCCCACGACGGCGAACAGCCGTCCGCCGATGCGCAGCGATCGCTCGAATCGTGCGTCGTACACCGGCAGGGAGCCGGTGACCGCGATCGCGTCGTACTCGCCCAAGGGTGCAGTGGCAAACGCATCTCGAGTCTCGAACTCCACGCGCGCCTGCGGCACCGCGCGCAAGTTCGCCGTCGCCGCGGCGGTGAATTGGGGATGAATATCGATGGAGCGGGTCTTGGATCCGAGCAAACTCAGACAAGCGGCGAGATAGCCCAAACCGCTGCCGACTTCGAGCACGCTGTCGGAGGCGTTTACTCCCAAGGCTTGCAAAATGCGGCCCTGAATTTTCGGGGCCAGCATGGATTCACCCAATCCGATGGGAATCGGTACGTCCGCAAATGCCAGCTCATGGTACTCCGGAGGCACGAATGCCTCGCGCGGCACCAGCGAAAACACCTCCAGCACTCTAGGATCGAGTACTTCCCACGTGCGAATCTGCTGATCCACCATTTGTTGGCGAGCGGTCAGGTTATCCATGATTTCTCGTGCGCGATTAAGGCCGCTGATTATGGTCAATTTCGACAGGCTACGCGAGTCCCTTGCGCTATTCTCCACATCACGATGGTTCGCGGCGTGTCCAGCTCATGAAGGGCGTCCAAATATCAAGCGCCGCTGAGACCCGTCGTTATTGAGGTCAGCGTTGATCCTGTCTTCCCTCGCGTTGTGGTTGATAACCGCGGCCATCCTGGCGGTGGGCGCAGCCATGCTCATTGCTTGGAAGCGCCTGCAGGAGCGTGCGGTCAACGCTTTCTCGAGCCAGATTCAATATCTCATCAACCAAGGCGGTGCATCCGGGCGCATCGCGCTCAGCGCCGAGCCCGGAGCGTTAGGCAGGCTCGGCGCCGCGGTGAATAAATTGCTGGAAGATCTCGAACTGCGCGGCGCGCAGCTTCAGGATCGCGAACATTTGTTCCAGCGTCTGGTCGAGACCGTGCATGACGCGGTGCTCGTACATCGCAAAGTGATTCTCTTCGCCAATGCGCGCTTCTTGTCGCTGCTCGGCATGAAGGCCGCGGATGTCGTCGGTAAGCCGCTGACCGAATTCGTCGCTCCGGAATATGTCGACCTGGTAAGCAATAATCTGCGGCGGCGCCTGGATGGCGAGTCTGCGGCGGAGCGCTACGAGATAGAGCTGATGGACCCGCAGGGCCAGGTCACGCGCGTGGAACTCTCGAGCACCGTGATCGACAGTTCGGGGGAGCCTGCATTGCTGCTCACCGCGCTTGAAATGATGCCCGGCGCGATCCCGGAAGTGGTCTCGCAGAAGCCGCGCGCGATGGCAACGCTCGATGCCATGGGCGAGAGCGTGATCACCGTGGATGCGGAAGGGCGCATCGACTACATCAATCACTCCGCGGAAGCGTTGCTGGGACAGCAAGTCACCCAAGTGTTGGGCAAGACCTTTCCGGAGGTTGCCTCGTTGCTGGACGAGAATGATCGGCGATCCCTCGGCGATCCGGTGCACAAGGCGCTGACGAGCAGCGGTCAGCTGGTCGCCGGAAGACGCGCCTTGCTGGTGCCTGCGAATGCCGGTGCGGAGCGATTCGTGGAGATCAGCGTCACGCCCTTGAGTTTCGACGGCAGGGACATTTCAGGATTGGTGCTGGTGCTTCACGACACCAGCGAATTGCGCGGTCTTACGCGGCAAATGACCTATCAGGCCAGCCACGATGCACTGACGGGCTTGGTAAATCGGCGCGAATTCGAACGGCGGCTGCAGGAAACCACGGACTCGGCGCTTGCCAGCGACGTTGGCCATGCGCTGTGCTATCTGGATTTGGATCATTTCAAGGTCGTCAACGATACCTGCGGTCACACCGCGGGCGACAACATGCTGCGCGAGATTGCGTCGCTCATCAAAGATGCGGTGCGCGATTCGGATACCGTGGGGCGCATCGGCGGCGATGAGTTCGCGCTGCTGCTGGTCGGATGTCCGCTGGAGAAGGCGCGCCAGATTGCCGACAACGTCGTCCGCTCGGTCAACGATTTTCGCTTTGTCTGGAAGGACAAGATCTTCAACGTGGGCGTCAGCATCGGTCTGGTCGAAATCGGCCGCGACAGCGGCACCATCGAAGACATCCTGAATGCCGCCGACTCGGCCTGTTATGTGGCGAAGAAACAGGGCGGCTTGCATGTCCACGTTTACTCGGCGCGCGAGGAGGCGAGTGCGCGGCATAGCGGCGAAATTCACTGGCTGCTGAAATTGCAGGGCGCGCTGCGCGACAATAAGTTCGAACTCTATTTTCAGCCGATCGTGCATGCGCGGGCCGGCGGCGTGAGCGGTCCGGCGCTCGAAGTGTTCGTGCGCCTGGCATCCGAGAACGGCCAGCCGGCAGCGCCGCCCGCGGAATTCATCCGCGCCGCCGAGCGCTATCGCTTGATGCCGCATGTCGATCGCTGGGTGGTGCAGGCGGTGTTTGCCGCCCTCGGCCGCGGCGGCTTGAAGTTGCCGCCGGGACGCAGCGTCGCGATCAACATTGCCGGCCAGACGCTGGGCGATACCGAGTTTCTGGAATTCGTGGTCGACTGTTTCGATCACACCGGCGCGAGTCCGAGCGATATCTGCTTCGAGGTGACGGAGAGTTCGGTGGTCGCGAACCTGGATCATGCGCAGCGCTTCATTGCCGTGCTGCATGGCATGGGCTGCGAATTCGCTCTCGATAATTTCGGCAGCGGCTTGAGTTCATTCTCGACGCTGAAGACCCTGCCGATGGATTATCTGAAGATCGACGGCTCCTTCATCAAGAATCTCGCCGGGGATTCGGTGAATCAGGCCATGGTCGCCGCGATGATCGAGCTGTCGCGCAGCTTGAATTTCCGCGTGGTCGCCGAGCACGTCGAGGATCAGTGGGCGTTGGATACCGTGACGGGAATGGGTATCGACTTCGTGCAGGGATTCGTCGTCGGCCGGCCGCAACCCCTGTCGATGATTCCGAGCGCCTAGCAGCCAGGTTCATCGCGCTTATAACGGGCCGGCACCCTCTCATAACAAACTGCTATGGCAATTGTCCTCTCCTTAGGAGGAAAATCCCTCATCAGCCCGGAGAGTTCCGTGCACGAGGTGCGACATGCATGTTTTTGAGGACAACACCAAATCCATCGGCCACACGCCGCTGATACGCATCAACCGTCTCGACGGCGACAGCGGCGCCACCATCTTGGCCAAGATCGAAGGCCGCAATCCGGCCTACTCGGTGAAATGCCGCATCGGCGCTGCGATGGTTTGGGATGCCGAGGAACGCGGCACGCTTAAATCCGGCATGTCGATTGTCGAGGCCACCAGCGGCAACACGGGCATTGCGCTCGCCTACGCGGCCGCGGCGCGTGGCTATGGCTGCGTTCTCACCATGCCGGACACCATGACCATGGAGCGGCGCAAGGTCGTCGCGGCTCTGGGTGCGAAATTGGTCCTGACCCCGGGCGCCAAGGGCATGAAAGGTGCGATAGCCAAGGCCGAAGAGCTGGCGGCCGCGGATCCCAAGAAATACGTCTTGATGAAACAGTTTGAAAACCCCGCCAATCCGGGCATTCACGAGAAGACCACAGGCCCGGAGATTTGGGACGATACCGACGGCAAGGTGGATATCTTCGTCAGCGGTGTGGGCACCGGCGGCACGCTGACCGGCGTGTCGCGCTACATCAAAAACACCCGCGGTAAAAAGATCATGACCGTGGCGGTGGAACCGACCGCCTCGCCGGTCATTACCCAGACGCGTGCCGGCGAAGCGTTGACGCCGACGCCGCACAAGATTCAAGGCATCGGCGCGGGTTTCATTCCGCATAATTTGGATATGTCCTTGATCGATCGCGTCGAGCAGGTGACCAACGAGGAAGCCATCGCCATGGCGCGTCGCCTGGCGCGCGACGAGGGGATCTTGTCGGGCATCTCCTGCGGCGCGGCGATGGCGGTCGCGGTGCGCCTGGCGAAAGATCCTGACAACAAGGGCAAAACCATCGTCGTGATTCTGCCGGATGCCGGCGAGCGCTACTTATCGGGCGCGTTGTTCGAAGGGCTGTTCGAGGAAGTCGAGAAGATGCAGGCGGTCACTTAGAGAATCGCATGAACGCCACGGTCTCAAAGAAGTCGCAAACGACGGCACTCGAGCAGGTCGCCGGCGAGTTGCTCGACAGCTATCTTGGGGATGAGCGCGCGCGCCGCATTTCGCAGCGCTATCTGCCGTCGCGCGAGGCGATCGTGGAAATCCTGGAGTCCGTGCTCGATTTGATGTACCCCGGCTACTTCGGCCGGCAGGATTTGAATGCCGGCAACTTGAGTCAGCATGTCGAGCAAATGGCCGCGGCACTGGCGCCGAAGCTCGAGCGCGAAATGGAACATTGCCTGTGCTACGGCCGCGAGCGCGAAGCGGTGCCGCCGGAATTCGGCGAATGTGCGCCGCGCGCGCACGAGTTGGCTGAGATCTTTTTGCGGCGCCTGCCGCAGATCCGCGGACTGCTGATACGCGACGTGCAGGCGGCTTTCGATGGCGATCCGGCGGCGCTGAATCTGGATGAAATCATTCTCGCCTACCCGGGCGTACTCGCGGTCAGCGTGTACCGAATCGCGCATGCGCTGTACGACTTGGGCGTGCCGATGATGGCGCGCATCATGACGGAGTGGGCGCATTCCAAGACCGGCTGCGACATTCATCCGGGCGCGACCATCGGCGCCGCGTTTTTCATCGATCACGCCACCGGCGTGGTGATCGGCGAGACCACGCACATCGGCGACGGCGTCAAGATTTACCAGGGCGTCACTTTGGGCGCGCTGTCACTGCCGCGGGATGCCAGCGGGCATCTCATTCGCGGCAAAAAGCGTCATCCGACGGTGGAGAGCGGCTCGACGCTGTACGCCAATGCAACCGTGCTGGGCGGCCAAACCGTGGTGGGCGCGGACAGCGTCATCGGCGGCTCGGTGTTTCTGACGCGCAGTGTGCCGCCGCGCTCACGCGTCTCCTTGAAAGAACCGGAATTGCGCGTGCTGACGCGGGATGGCGCAGCTGAACCTGACGCGATTTATTTCGATATCTAGGAGCCCGAGATATCAGGCGCCGGCTCGAATCATTTGCGCAGCCAGGGCCTTGGCTGCCTGCGGCGCATTGCGATCGCCGTCGACAGACGCGGCGAGCGCAGCGCCATCGTATAGAAACACGAGTTGCCGGCCGAGCAGTTCAGGATCGGCGGCCTTCGCAGCCTGAGCGAGTTCGGTGAATTGAGATCGCAGCCAGGCGCGCGGCTCGTCGCAGGTTCCCTTGATGACGCTGCTCATACCGGCCTCGGCGCTGGCACGCTGGAAGACGCAGCCTCGATAGTTGGTGCCGTTCACGACCTCGGCCAATAGGTCGAATACGCTCAGGATCTTCTCCTGCGGCGTCTCGAGGCCTGCCATTCGTTCCATGATCCTGGCTTGGCGCCTGTCGGCGCGGCCCTTCAGGTAGGCACGGATCAGTTCTTCTTTGCTGCCGAAGCAATCGTACAGCGATGCCTTCGCCACGCCGGCGTGCTCGATCACGCGGTCGATTCCGACCAGGTTGATGCCGTTCTCGTAGAACAGTTCGTCCGCCGCAGCAAGCAGCCTCTCTCTGGCTGATGCTCGGCGTACGGTGGCTTGGCTTTCCATGCGTTGACTTTACCAGACAGGTCTGTATGATTCAAGGAAGCAGACAGATCTGTCTAGTCGGAGATTCACATTTACCTAAGCCGAACCGCATCGTTCTATCTGTTGGCGTCCATCACCCTGGCCTTCCTGGCGGGGTCTTCGGCGCCAACGCCTCTGTACCCGGTGTATCAGTCCCTGTGGGGGCTGTCGCCGGTCATGATCACCGTTGTGTTCGGTGTCTACGCGCTCGCGGTCTTGACGGGATTGCTGGTCGCGGGACGGTTGTCGGATCACGTCGGCCGTCGCCCGGTGCTCATCGCGGCGACGCTGGCGCAGGTGATGACCATGTTGCTGTTCGCAACCGCCGCGAGCGCAACCGGTCTTGTGCTGGCCCGCATCATCCAAGGTCTCACCACCGGCGCTGCACTGTCCGCGGTCGGCGCGGCCATGATCGACTTGAACAAGTCCCGCGGAACGATGGCCAACGCGGTGGCGCCCGCTTTCGGCAGCGCTGCCGGCGGCATCGTCGCCGGATTTTTCGTGCAGTTTCTGCCGGCGCCCACGCACTTGGTGTATGCGGCGCTGGCCGCCGTTTTTGTGGCGCAGACGATAGGCCTCAAGTTCATGAAGGAGCCCATTGCGCCCATACCCGGCGCGTGGAGTTCGCTCAAGCCGCAACTCGCTCTGCCGTCGGCCGCGCGTGAGCCGCTGCTCCTGGCTCTGCCGGTGCTGATTGCCGTGTGGGCGCTCGGCGGACTGTATGCCTCCCTGGGACCTACGCTGGTGCGGGGCATGCTGGATTCCAATGCGCCCTTGCTCGGCGGTCTCGCCCTTTTTGTGCTGGCCGCGAGCGGCGGCGTCGCCGTGCTCCTGCTGCAAAACCTCGAAGCACGCAAGATGATGACGCTGGGCTCGGCGAGCCTGCTTGTTGGTGTGGGCCTCGTGATCCTGGCACTGACCCGCAGCGAGGTGGCGCTATTCTTTTTGGGAACCGCCGTCGCCGGCGTGGGTTTCGGCACGGGATTTCAAGGCGCCGTGCGCACCGTCGTCAGCGTCGCCGCACCCCACGAGCGGGCCGGGACCTTGTCGATCGTGTTCATCGTCAGCTACATAGCGCTCGGCGTGCCAGCGATCATCGCCGGCGCTACGGTGCGGCACGGGAACCTCCTGGCGACGGCGCAGGTTTTCGGCGGCGTGGTCATGGCACTCGCCGCCGCCGCGCTCCTCGCCAGTGTGTTTACATCATCTTACCGAGTACGGGCACCAGCAGCAGCGCGACGATGTTGATGATTTTGATCAACGGGTTGATCGCGGGTCCGGCAGTGTCCTTGTAGGGATCGCCGACCGTATCGCCGGTCACCGCCGCCTTGTGCGCATCCGATCCCTTGCCGCCGAAGTGGCCTTCTTCGATGTACTTCTTGGCATTGTCCCAGGCGCCGCCGCCGGTGGTCATGGAAATGGCGACGAACAGGCCGGTGACGATGGTGCCGATCAGCAGTCCGCCCAGCGCCTGAACGCCGGAGCCGGGTCCCATCAAGAAATTCACGATGAACACGAGCACGATGGGGACCAGAATGGGCAGAAGCGAGGGGATGATCATTTCCTTGATCGCCGCCTTGGTGAGCATATCGACGGCGCGTGAGTAATCGGGTTTCGCCGTGCCCTCCATGATTCCGGGGATCTCCTTGAACTGGCGGCGGACTTCGTTGACCACGGCGCCGGCGGCGCGGCCCACGGCCTCCATGGCCATCGCGGCAAACAGGTACGGCACGAGGCCGCCGATGAACAATCCGATGATCACAGCGGGGTTCGACAAGTCGAACGTCGTGGGGTGGCCGAGCACTTCGCCCAATTTATGGGTGTAGTCGGCAAACAGCACCAGCGCGGCCAAGCCGGCGGAGCCGATGGCGTAACCCTTGGTGACCGCCTTGGTGGTGTTGCCCACGGCGTCCAACGGATCGGTGACATCGCGCACCTTTTTGTCGAGATGAGCCATCTCGGCAATGCCGCCGGCGTTGTCGGTGATCGGACCGTAGGCATCGAGCGCCACGACCATGCCGGTCATGGAGAGCATCGCGGTGGCCGCGATGGCAATGCCGTACAGTCCCTCCAGTTGGAAGGACGCCCAGATGCTCAGTGCCACCGCAATGACGGGCAGGGCACAGGCCTTCATCGACACGCCGAGTCCGGCAATGATGTTGGTGGCATGGCCGGTTTGCGAGGCTGCGGCCACGTGCTGCACGGGACCATATTCCGTGGCCGTATAGTACTCAGTGATGACGATCATCGCCGCCGTGAGGGCCAATCCAACCAAGGTGCACAGCCAGATCCGCATGGCGTGATCGCCCATGATTTGCTGCGAGACGAAATAAAATGCGATGGCAGAAATGACCGCCGACACGATGACGCCTTTGTACAGGGCGTTCATGATTTTGCCGCCCTCGCGCGTGGAAACGAAGAAAGTGCCGACGATGGAGGAGATGATGGAAATGGCACCGAGCACCAGGGGAAACAAAATCGCCCGCGTGCCCATGTCCACCATGACCAATCCGCCGAGGAGCATGGTGGCGACCAGGGTCACGGCGTAGGTCTCAAACAGATCGGCCGCCATGCCGGCGCAGTCGCCCACATTGTCGCCGACGTTGTCCGCAATGACGGCGGGATTGCGCGGGTCATCCTCGGGGATGCCGGCTTCCACTTTGCCCACCAGGTCCGCGCCCACATCCGCGCCCTTGGTGAAAATGCCGCCGCCCAAACGCGCGAAAATCGAAATCAGCGAGCCGCCGAAGGCCAGGCCCACGAGGGAGCGCAATGCAGCTTCCGGATCTCCCAACGTGTGCAGCATACCGAAGTAATATCCGGCGACGCCGAGCAGACCCAGGCCCACGACCAGCATGCCGGTGATGGCGCCGCCGCGGAATGCGACCTTGAGCGCAGCGTTGATGCCGTTGTGCGCCGCCTGTGCGGTGCGAACATTGGCGCGCACCGAGATGAACATGCCGATATAGCCGGCCAATCCGGAGAGAATGGCGCCGACGGCGAAGCCGCCCGCGGTGGGCCATCCGAGCGCGAAGCCGAGCACGAAGAACAGGATCACTCCGACGATGGCGATGGTGGAATACTGGCGATTCAAGTAGGCGCGCGCGCCGGCTTGAATGGCGGCAGCGATCTCCTGCATCCGAGGATTGCCGGCGGGCTGTTTCAAAATCCAGCGCACCGAGATGACGCCGTAGAGGATTGCAACAACGCCTGCTGCAATAGCCAACCATAGCGCACAATCTAGAGTCATGAAGAGTCTCCGTTTGGACTTATGTTATTGAAAACTAAGAGGTTAATGTCAAAAAAAGCGACGCGACTATATCACAAACGGTTTCCGCAGGCGCTTCGCAACGCCGGCGCCTTTCAATGTGACATAAGCCGGCAAGCCGTTGCGGTAGGGAGGGTAACCTTCGCCGCCGATGAGGGGCAATAGATAACGCCGGCAGGGGCCGGTGATTCCGAATCCATCCGGCGTGATGAAGTGGCGCGGTACCTTTTTTTCTTGATTGGCGATCGCCGACAAGGGCGCCTCGCCGATGCTCCAGCGATAGGGCTTGGATGACTTTCTGACGATGATGGGCATCACGGCGTTTTTGCCCTGAAGGGCAAATTGCACCGCCGCCTTGCCGACCGCGTAGGCCTGATCGACGTCAACTTTCGAGGCAATGTGGCGCGCCGAGCGCTGCAAGTAGTCGGCGACGGCCCAATGAAATTTGTAGCCGAAGGCCTGTTGCGTCATTTGCGCAACCACCGGGCCGACACCACCCAACTGCGAATGCCCGAAAGCATCCTTGGTGCCGGCCTCGGCCAGAAACTTCCCCTCGGCGTCCCTGACGCCCTCGGAGACCACCACGACGCAATAGCCGCGCTTCTCCACGGTGGCTTTTACCTTGCGCAAAAAAGCTTGGGCGTCGAAGGCGATTTCGGGAAACAAGATGATATGGGGCGCATCGCCGGCTTTTTCCCCGGCCAGTCCGCCGGCGGCCGCTATCCAGCCCGCGTGCCGTCCCATGACTTCCAGCACGAACACCTTGGTCGAGGTGCGGGCCATCGATGCGACATCGAGCGCGGCCTCGCGCGTCGATACCGCAATGTACTTGGCCGCCGAGCCGAAACCGGGGCAGCAATCGGTCAGAGGCAGGTCGTTGTCGACGGTCTTCGGTATCCCGATGCAAATTACGGGAAAGTCCATCTGTACTGCGATCTCGGACACCTTCTGGGCGGTGTCCATGGAATCGTTGCCGCCGTTGTAAAAGAAATAGCCGATGTCGTGCGCGCGGAAGACATCGATCAGGCGTTCGTACTGCGCGCGATTCTTGTCGATGCCCGCCAGCTTGTAGCGCGCCGAGCCGAAGGCACCACCGGGTGTGTGGCGCAGGGCGCTGATGGCCGCCCGGCTTTCTTTGCTGACGTCGATCATGTCCTCGGTGAGCGCCCCGATGATGCCGTGTCGGCCGGCGTAGACCCGGCCGATCTTGCCGGGGTGGCGGCGCGCGGTCTCGATCAAGCCGCAAGCGGATGCATTGATGACCGCGGTTACACCGCCGGATTGTGCATAAAACGCGTTCTTCTTGGCCACAATGCCCCCCGATGACAGGCCGCGCAGAATAGCCGATCGGCGCGTCCTCTGGTACGGTAGCGCGCTTTTAGCAGCAAAAGAATCATGAGAATAGTCTTATTGGGCGCCCCCGGTTCCGGCAAAGGCACGCAGTCGCAACTGCTGGTCAAGGCCTATGGAATACCGCAGATATCCACCGGCGATCTGCTGCGCGACGCCGTCGCCAAACGCACCGAACTGGGACTTACGGCCAAATCCGCGATGGATGCCGGCAAGCTGGTCGACGACGCGACGGTGTTGGGCATGATCCGCGAGCGGCTCACCCGGCCCGATGCCGCCAAGGGCTTCATTTTGGACGGCTTTCCCCGCAACATTCCCCAGGCCGAGGCGCTTTCGAAAATGCTCGCCGAGATGAGCACGCCGCTTCAGGCCGTGGTGCTGCTGAATCTCGATTTGGGGATTTTGTTCAAGCGGCTCTCCGGCCGCAGAATCTGCGAGAGCTGCGGGCGGGTGTTCAACATTTATACCGCGCCCAGCGGGGCGCTGGCGCATTGTGATCAGTGCGGAGAGAAGCATCGGCTCATTCAGCGGCCGGACGACAAGGAAGAAGTCATCGGCAAGCGGCTCGATGTCTACGAGGCGCAGACCAAGCCCCTGATCAGCTACTACACGGCGGCAGGATTGCTGCGGGTCGTGGACGCCGATGCCGATGTGAATGCGGTGTTCGAGAATATTCGCAACGCGATCGGCACGGCGGCAGGCTAGCCGCTCGCCGCTCCCCTAGCCGATCGCTGCGAGCAGGCGGACCCCGATCTCCTCGTGGCGAAATCGTCGATGCGCATGGGTGTCGCGTTTGCCCATCGCGAGCGCCTTCAACTCGCCGCGTGGCGCGAGCACTTCGGCGCTCACCTTGAGTTCCGCGGCACGCGCATCGACGATTTTCATCAGCCGTTCCAGCAGCGCTTTTTGTTCCGGCGTCGGCCGCGAATCCTGCACCGGCTGCAAGTCGGTGGGGCCGGCGCCCGATGCGGCATCGAGGGCGGCGAGCAGCGTGGCGGCGAATTTTTCGTTCATGGGATCCACGGCCTCGAGCGCGGCAGGCGTTTTGGGATCGGCATGCGCGATGACAAAAATGGCGGCGTCGGACAGGATCCACGCACGCGGCAGATCGCGTTCGCGCGCCAGCTTTTCTCGCCAGTTGGCAATGACTCTGGCGCGCGCGCGCGGCTCGGGGGCAAGCTGGCCGATTCCGCGCAGCCGCACCCACGCCTGTGCCGGATCCGGTTCATAGAGGCGCTGATCTTCGAGCTCCAAACAATCTTCCCGCATCCAGTGCTCCCGCTCGAGTTCCACCAAGCGCCGCGTCAGCTCATCGGCGATGGCGCCAAGATACAAGACATCGTCCGCGGCATATTGCAACTGCGCGTGGGTCAGCGGCCGCTTCGACCAGTCGGTGCGCGTCTGGCCCTTCGGGAGGGTGACATCGAGCAGCGTCTTGACGAGTTCGGCGTAACCGACCTGCGGCTTGAGGCCGATGCACGCCGCCGCGATCTGGGTGTCGAAAACCGGCGACAAAACCCGTTTGCTGGTCAAATAGACCGCCTCGAGATCCTGGCGCGCGGCATGGATGAGTTTGCGGGAACCCGGCGCGGTCAACGCAGGCATCAATGCGTCGAGGCTGCCGACCCGCAATGTGTCGACGCACCAGATCTGCCCGGCAGCGCTCAGTTGCAGCAGGCACAACTTTGGAAAAAAAGTGCGCTCGCGCAGGAATTCAGTGTCTACGCCGATCGATGATTGTGTTTCCAAGGTGTGAGCAAGCGCCTCGAGATCAGCGCTTCGATCGATCCAAATCGCGTCAGACATGTCGTTACCACGTGTACAATTTGCCGTGAAGTATGACTGAATCAGTATGTTGCGACTCGCAAAAGCATTTTTAGATATTGCCCTGTGGCGCCAGACACCGGCGCGCCTGCCTGCGTCGCTGTTCCTGCTGGCGCTGACCGCCTGTGCCGCAGGGCTGATGGAAGTGCTGGGCGCCTACCTCACGCCGGGACCTCAGGACCGGATGGTTGCGCGCGTTGCGCTGGAAGTGGGTTTGCCGCTGGCTTTCACCTGGGCGGTGCTGGCCATAGGCCGGCGGCGCGCGCGATTTTTGCAGACCGCGAGCGCACTGCTCGGCGTCGGGGTCCTTGCGGAAGTTGTGCTCTATCCGCTGGGCGCCCTGCGCAGCGCGATGGGCGATGATCGAATGGCGTCGATCCCCTTGGGATTGCTGCTGTTGGTGGGGTTCATCTGGTACCTGCTCGCCTGCGCGCACATCTGGCGGGCGGCGTTGGACTCCGGCGTCGCCCTAGGCGGCGTCATCAGCGTGGGCTACTTGATCTTGACGATCGCACTCGAGCAACAATTGCTGCCGCAATCATGACGCATATCCACATCTTGGGCATCGGCGGCACATTCATGGGCGGTGTGGCCGCAATCGCCAAGGCCGCCGGTTTTCGCGTCACCGGATCGGACCTCAACGTATATCCGCCGATGAGCACGCAACTGCAAGCGCTCGGCATCGAGTTCGTTCAAGGCTACGGCGCTGAGCAGCTCGATTTGAAGCCCGACTTGATCGTCGTGGGGAATGCGTTGAGCCGCGGCAGTCCGGTCATCGAAGCCATGCTCGATCGCGGCATGGCATACACCTCCGGGCCATTGTGGCTTGCCGAACAGGTGCTGTACGAGCGACATGTGATTGCAGTGACCGGTACGCACGGCAAGACCACCACCACCGCCATGCTCACGTGGATCCTCGAGCACGCGGGTCTTGCGCCCGGATACTTGGTCGGCGGCGTGCCGGACAATTTCGAATCCAGCGCCCGCTTAGGGAAGCCGCCGTTCTTCGTCATTGAAGCGGACGAATACGACACGGCGTTTTTCGACAAACGCGCCAAGTTCGTGCATTACCGGCCGCGCACCGCGATCCTCAATAATTTGGAATACGATCACGCGGATATTTATCCGGATGTGGCTTCGATCCGGCGGCAGTTCAACCAATTGCTGCGCACCGTGCCCGGATCGGGGCGGCTCATTGTGAACGCTCAAGATGCGGAACTTGCCGCTGCTTTGAGCGAGGGCTGCTGGACCCCGCGGGAATCTTTCGGTCTCGCGACAGCCGGCGTGGCAAACGGCGGCGCGCCGCCCGTCGCCGATTGGAGCGCGCGCATCGTCGAGGGCTCGGCTGCGGGCCGCTTCGCGGTGCATTTCCAAGGCATCGAGGTCGCAGAAGTCACGTGGAATCTCATCGGCGAACACAACGTCATGAACGCCCTGGCTGCCATCGGCGCCGCCCGGCATGCCGGGGTGCACCCGGAGCGCGCCGCGCAAGCGCTGAATGCATTTCGCGGCGTCAAGCGGCGCATGGAAGTTCGCGGCGAGGTCGCGGGCGTGACGGTGTACGACGACTTCGCGCATCATCCGACGGCCATTGAGACCACGCTCAAGGGGTTGCGCGCGAGGGTGGGCTCGGCACGCATCATCGCGGTGCTTGAACCGCGCTCCAATACCATGAAAATGGGCGTGCACCGCGAACAACTGGCGCCCTCGCTGGCCACAGCCGACAAGACCTGGTTCCTGAATTCGCCGGACCTGGGCTGGGATTTGGCCGGCGCGGTGTCGAGTATGGGCGATCGGGCGAGTCTGGCAGGCAGCGTCGACGCGCTGGTGCAGGGGCTGGCCGCGCAAGCCCGCTCGGGCGATCATGTGCTCGTGATGAGCAACGGCGGCTTCGGCGGACTGCATGAGAAGTTCCTCGCAGCGCTGCGAGAGCGTTGATGCTGCCATCGATTGCGCTATTCCCGCTCAACATCGTGCTGTTTCCGGGCGGCCCGTTGCCTTTGCGAATTTTTGAAACCCGCTACCTCGACATGGTGCGAAGCTGCATGCGGGGCGATCAGCGCTTCGGCGTGGTGCTGATTCGCGAAGGCGGCGAGGTCGGTCCTGCCGAGACTTTTGACGTCGGCACGATGGCGAGGATCATCGACTTTCATCAGTTGTCGGATGGTTTTCTCGGCCTCTCCTGTGTCGGCGAGCAGCGATTTCGCATCGTCGGCCGCAGTTGCCAGGCCGACGGCCTGAACCTGGCGCAAATCGACTGGATCGCCGCGGAACCCACAATAGCCGTGCCGCAGCACCACGCGCATCTGGCCGAGTTGTTGAAAACCGTGCTGCCGGAGCTCGGCGAGGTGTACTCAGGGATCGAGATGCACTTGAGTGACGCCGCGTGGGTGGGACATCGGCTTGCGGAAATTCTGCCGATAGCCGCCACGGAAAAACAATTCTGCCTCGAACTCGACGACCCGATCCGGCGCCTCGACGTACTGAGCCCGTTGGCGCAAGGGCCGGCTAACTAGCGGGCGTCAGAGGAGCGCGCAGCGGGAACCCAGTTCGCACGCGCAAGCCACAGCGCGGCTCCGATTATCACGCCCCAAGGCACCAGCCAGTAACCCAGCAAACCGTCGAACCGGCCGACCCACATCGAGGCCGCCGCTGCCTGGCCGGTGGTGGTTCCTTCCTGCAGCATGCGCAGCACCACCACCCAGCCGGCGTGCAGTCCGATCGCCACCGCAATGTTGCCGGTGAGGACGCGCGTGAGACTCAAAATCAGACCCACGATCAACCACGACAGAAATGAATCGAAGACCAGCGACGGCTGGGCCAAAGGCGAGAACGAGCGCAGCAACAGATCGAAGCCGCTGCCCCAGGCGATATCTTCCGGCGCAATTCTGGACTTGGCGGTGAAATGCAGCACGGCGAACAAGGGTGCTGTGAGCAGCGCGGCCGTCCACGGCCCCGATTCACGTTCGATGGCCGTGTGCATCGCGCCTCGCATCACGGTTTCCTCGATGAGTGCGACGGCGACGCCTGAACTTAAGGCCACCAGGAAAATTCGCGCAAAATTCAACGCGGTCGGCGCGAAACCCGGGCTGATGATGCGCAGGTGCGTCGATATCAAGAACCATGCGCCGACGCCGGCGGTGGACATGCCGATGGCTCCCGACGCGAAGCTCACCTTGAGAAATTGGCGCCAGGGCAGGCCGTAGCCAAAATCGCGCTTGCGCGTAATATTCAAATGCCGGCACAACCACACCAGCTCCGCGACCAACACCAACATGGCGACCCGGCCGGCCACGCGGTGAAACGCCCAACTCGCGAAGGTCGAGGTCAGTTCATAGGCAGGATAAGCGAGCAGCGCGCTGATCAAGCCCGCGAGCAAGATCGCACCCAGGAACCAAGCGAAGGCGCGCATGCTTTCCGCTCAGCTCATCGATGCGAAAACGCGCGCCGCCGCGGCGGCTGTGGCCTCGATGTCCGCCGCAGAATGCGCCGCCGACAAGAAACCCGCCTCGAAGGCGGACGGCGCGAAGTAGATTCCCTCGCGCAACATGCCGTGAAAGAATTGCTTGAAGCGTTCGACATCGCAGGCCATGACCTTGTCGAAGCGATCGACATCGCGCTCGGCCGTGAAGAAAAATCCGAACATGCCGCAAACATGATTGGTGGCGAGTGCGATGCCGGCGCCGGCCGCCGCCGTGGTCAGTTGTTCGACCAGTATGTCGGTCATGGCGCCCAAGTGCTGATGGAAGCCCGGCGCACTGATCAGCTCGAGCGTGGTGATGCCGGCGATCATCGCCACCGGATTTCCGGATAATGTGCCGGCCTGGTACACCGGACCCAACGGTGCGAGCTGCTCCATGATGTCGCGCCGTCCGCCGAACGCGCCGACCGGCATACCGCCGCCGATGATTTTGCCGAGCGTCGTTAAATCGGGCCGCACGCCGTAGAGCGCTTGCGCGCCTCCCAAGGCGACGCGAAAGCCCGTCATCACCTCGTCAAAAATCAGCAGCGCGCCGACCCGATCGCATTCGCGGCGCAGCGTTTGCAAGAAGTCCACCGCGGGCGGCACGCAATTCATGTTGCCTGCCACGGGTTCGACGATGACGCAGGCCACTGTCTCGCCGATTTGGCGGAACACCCGTTGAACTTGATCGATGTCGTTGTAGTTGAGCGTCACCGTATGGCTGGCAAGCGCCTTCGGCACGCCCGGCGAGGTGGGCACACCGAGGGTCAACGCGCCGGAACCGGCCTTGATCAGCAGCGAATCGGAGTGTCCGTGATAGCAGCCTTCGAACTTCACGATGGTGTCGCGCCCGGTGAAGCCGCGAGCCAGCCGGATTGCGCTCATGGTCGCTTCGGTGCCGGAACTCACGAAGCGCACCAACTCGATGGACGGCATGAGTTCGACGACACGGCGCGCAAGCTGCGTTTCAAGCGTCGTCGGGGCGCCAAAGCTCAAGCCGTCGGCGGCGACTTCTTGCACGGCCTTGATGACCTGCGGGTGGGCGTGGCCCAAGATCATCGGTCCCCAGGAGCCGACGTAGTCGAGATAGCGCCGGCCGTCTTCGGCAAACACGTATGCGCCCTGGGCTTTTTTGAGGAAAATCGGCTCGCCGCCGACGCCGCGGAAGGCGCGAACGGGCGAGTTGACGCCGCCGGGAATGTATTTGCAGGCTTCTTGAAACAGGCTCATGGCGGAGCACTCTAAACAGCGATGGCGGTCTCGGGCAAGCTAAGTCGAACTTCGAAGCCTCCGCCTTGCGCATTCACGGCTTTGGCGGAGCCTCCGTGAGCCTTCATCACCTGAGAGGTGATGGCGAGGCCGATGCCCTCGCCGCCGCTGTCGCGGTCGCGCGATTCGGCGACCCGGTAAAACGGCTCGAAGATGCGCTCCAAATCGGCCGCGGGCACCCCCGGCCCGTGATCGCGGATCAGAATTTCCAAACCGGAACGGGCCCTCGCAACGAGCACCTCGACCGGCGCGTCCGTCGGACTGTAGCGAACCGCGTTGCGCAGCACATTCTCGATGGCGCTGTGCAGAAGTTCGCGGTTGCCGAACACTGCCTCGTTCGTGGCGCCTTGCAGGTTGACCCTGCAATTCTTCACGGCTCCTTCAAAATTGGCGTCGCGCACCACCTCTTCGATGACCTCGTCGAGTTCAAACGCCTCGCGCTCCAGCAGCGCATCGGTGCCGTGCAGCCGTGCGAGTTTCAACACCTGGCTGATCATGGCGTCGAGCCGTTCGACTTCCCGTTCCAATCGATCCAGCTGCCGCGCGAAATCCGCCGGCGGCTGACGCGCGAGTCCCAATGCCACGCGCATTCTGGCCAGCGGCGAACGCAGCTCGTGGGAGATGTCGCGCAGCAGCTGCGTGGTCGCGCTGCGATTGGCGCGCAACTGGTCGGCCATCGCGTCGAAGTCGCGCGCCAGCACGGCGAGTTCATCCTTGCGGCCCTCGAGACCTGCACTGACGCGCACATCGAGATTCTCCGAGGCCAGTGCACGCGCGCCTTCTTGAATGCGGCGGATGGGGGCGGTCAAATGCTCCGCCAACCACCAACTGGTGAGGGCGCTCACCACCAGCGCTATCCCCAGGATCGTCAGTGAAATGTCGGGCAAGCTGAGCGCGCCGAAGATGCTGGGGCGGCGCGCCGTCAACAGCACCGTGTAGACCGCGCCGTCGGCGGCGATGATTTGCGGCGCGGCGCGCGAGGGGCGAAAGTTGCCGGGAAGCGGATCGCGGCCGACCAGCGCCAGACGGCGCGCCGCGCTTTCCGGCAGGGGCCTGCCGAGAATATCCTGGCCGTTCTGCCCGATGATGAAGAGTTCTCGGTCGCCGAGCGCATTTCGATTGCCTTCCAGCCAACTCTTCAGGGCGCCGACCCCGCCGCGCGCGAGAATCTCCGAAGCTTGAATGGCCACGGACGGGCGGCGCTGCAGCTCCGGCAGCTCAGCCTCGCGGTCGCGGGCGGCAATCGTAAAAGTGGTGGCGATGCTGCTGCCGACAATGAGCGTCATGGCGAGCAAGAACAGCAGAAATATCCTTAAAAAGAGACTATGCATGCGCCCATGTGAGGGTGTAGCCCGATCCGCGAACGTTCTTTATTTCCGGATTCTTGCCGGCCTCCAGGTCGAGCTTGCGGCGCAAATTGCTGATGTGAGTATCGATGCTGCGATCGTAGGCGGCAAGTTTGCGGCCCAGCGCCTGTTCCGTCATCGAGTCGCGCGAAATCACCTGGCCCGCGGATCGCATGAGCAATTCGAGCACCCGAAATTCGGCGCCCGTGAGCGCCACCGGCTTACCCGCGACGTGCACCTGGCGGGTGCCCGAGTGCAAGGTGATGGGACCCACCATGAGTTCATCGGGCACATTGCCGCGTGCGGAACGGCTGCTGGCGCGGCGCAGGATCGCGCGAATTCGCGCCACCAATTCGCGTGGGTTGAACGGTTTGCTCAAATAGTCGTCGGCACCGAGTTCCAGGCCGACGATGCGGTCCACATCGTCGCCGCGGGCGGTGAGCATCAGTATCGGCGTGGCATAGGAGGCGCCGAGCTTGCGCAGTACATCGAGGCCGCCGACGCTCGGCAACATGACATCGAGAATGACGATTTCGAAATCGCCGAGCTGCAATTCCGCCAGCGCATCGCCGCCGTCGTGCACGCTCTTCACGTCGAAATGCTCGGCGCTCAAATATTCAGACAGCATTTGGCACAACTCGCGGTCGTCATCGACCAGCAGCACGCGTGGCTCGCGCGCTGCGCTCGGATCGGCGTGTGGCGTTATGGTGACTGTCATGATCGATACCCCATACTCTGGCACAGTCGGCGCCCGGCGAGGCTTTTAGCCGTCGAATTTGCAATTCTTGACAGAACTCTGCGTTGCCTCTGACACATGTTTACACGGCGCCAGCTTAGGATAGTCCTGTGTCTTTTCTCACCGCATCGGAGTTACGAACATGAAATCGAATCGCAATTTGCTGGCCGGAAGTTTCCTGGCGGCCGGAGCGCTATTGGCAGCCGTTACGGGCATTTCGATCGCGACTGCGGCCGATCAGGCAACGACGCCGCCGGCAGCGCCAGCCGCGCCAGGCCCGCAGGCATGGCACCACCATCACGGGGCCGGACACTTGCTGGCCAAGCTTAACTTGAGTGCGGAGCAGCAGGCCTCCGTGAAGACCATCATGGCGAATGCCGGTCCGCAGATGAAGAGCATTCATCAGGAAATGCGCGCCAATTCGCTGAAGCTGCGACAGACCCAGCCCACTGCCCCAAATTATGCCAGCGTCGTGGCGCAAGTCACCCAGGCAAACGGCTCGCTGCACTCGCAGATGATCACGCAGAAAGAGGCCGTGCGCGCGCAAGTGTTCAAGGTGTTGACGCCGGCGCAGCAAACGCAGCTGGTCGCATTGCAGGCACAGATGCAGGCGCAGATGCAGGCCCGCATGCAAGCGCGTATGCAGTCTCGTGGGAGCCCGGCCGCGGCGCAATAGACGGCAATTACTTGCGGGTGGAGCCAGGGTGCTGGGGCCGGCGGACGGCCCTCACCTTGCCGCTTTTTCCTCCTCCGCAGAAGAACTGATCGCCGCCATCGGACTCGAGCCCCGAAATGCCGACTCCGGGCGGCATCTCGAGCCTCTCGAGGACCTCTCCCGTTCGCGGATCGACCCGCCGCAAATCGCTCTCGTCACCTTCCCAGGTGGCGTGCCAGAGATCTCCGTCGATCCAGGTGACCCCGGTGACGAAGCGATTGGACTCGATGGTGCGAAGAATCGCGCCTGTTTGGGGATCGATTTGATGGATCTTGCGATCCCGATACTGCCCCACCCAGAGCGTCCCTTCGGCCCACGTGAGCCCCGAGTCACCGCCGCGGCCGGGCGCCGGGATGGTGGCGAGCAGACGGCCGGTCTTCGGATCGATCTTCTGGATGCGATCCTCGGCGAGCTGATACAGATTCTCGCCGTCGAATGCCGTTCCGGCGTGCGCCGCGACATCGATCGAGTGCAGCGTCTCACCGCTGGCGGGATCGAAGGCCTTCAGCTTGTCTCCCGCGGCAAACCAGACATTTTGACCGTCATACGTGACACCACCCACGTTGTCGGCACCTGGGAAGGGTCCATATTCACGGACGATTTCGGCGGATGTTCGGCGCATGCTTGGATCTTAGTCAATCGGCAGAGGAGTGGGGAGTAACAAGGTTGTCGTGAATCCCAGTACGGGTGGCGTCAACCAACGACGGGCTCGCCCGCGGCCGAACGACTGTACCTTACCGGCCGCCGCCGCCAGGTCAAGGGCCCGTTGCACGGTGCGCTGGCTCGTTCCGAGCGCAAGCGCCAGCGCCGAGCTCGACCACGATTCACCGTCGGCGAGGAAGGCGAGCACCACCGCATGTTCCTCTTCCACGGGCCGCGCCAGTACGGCCACCTCGCGTGCGCGGCGCGGCGCCAGCGCAAAGCCTCGCGGTGTCGCGCTCACGTCGGCCAGCGTCCGAAGCACCTGGCGAAGCCGCCCCATTTCGACCCGCAAGCGCGCACGATGCGATTCATCGGCGCGCTTGGCTCGGAACGCGCGCGCGATCAGCGCGTCTCTCGGTACATCTGCCGGCCATGCTTCGCCCAGCGCGCGCGCGAGCGCGAACAACACCGGACGCCTTGTGAGCGAAACCACCGTGCTCTCGTCGCACACCACATGACGACAAGCGTCCACGACGAATGTCCTCGATGCCAATAACGTCTCGACCTCCTCGAGCAGGAGGGGCCGCTCCCCGCCACCGGCAATCAGCCGCGCAGCGGGCGTGTTCAGCACACGGAATGCGTTTTCGACCTCCGCCGTCAATGCAGGGATACCTGCGTCGCGCGCAGCGCGCCGGGCCCGCGCGAGCGCGGCGCGTGCCGCCTTCGCCCGCAGGCGGCGCATCGCGATCCCTGCAACCACCAGCTCATGGGCAGCCCTCGACGCGGGCGGGAAGGGCGCGGGGTTGAGCTCGGCGAGCGTACGTTCGGCCTCGTCGAGGCGCCCGATCAGGAGTAGGCGCCGGACCTCGAGATACCGTGCATGCGCGGCGTTCAGCCGGTCGCCGTGCTCTTCGAGCGTCACCCGCGCCGCGTCGAGCGCCTTCGCCGGCCAGCCCAAGTCGCGCGAGACGAGCGCGATCTCGGCCTCGGCGACCACGCACCTCGAACGAGCCACGGCCTCTTTCGGGCCGAAGGCACGCGCGGCACGCCGCAGCAGAACTTTCGCTCGCGCGTGATCGCCGAGCTGCGCCATGGCGATGCCGCGAAGCGCGAGACCCGGTGCGTCCTCTCGCAGGGCGACTCGCTTCAATGCGCCGAGGGGATCGCCCGCTGCGAGTGCGCGCGCCGCGGCAGTGATCAGCGAGTCCATCGGAATCCTTAACGTTGGGTGGCGATGATCCCGTCTTTTCCGAGCAGCTCGATCACGCTGCCCTGGCCGACCAGATGTCCGGTACCCACGATGACCAGGTAGTTCTTGTCATCGTTGAGCAAAGCCTCGATTTTGGGCACCCACTTGCGGTTGCGCGCCACCAAGAGGGATTCATACAGATCCGGATCGCGGCCGAACTCCGACTTCAATTGATCCGCGAACCAGACCGTGTCGCCCCGCCGCCAGGCATGCACCATGTCATCCACTTCTTTCGGCAAATCATGGGCCTCCTTGAGGCTCGACAGCAAGTAGTCGGCTTGCTCGTCCATGGACAGGGCATCGAACAGCGCGATCTGGTCGTGGACCGTTTCCAATCCCGCCACCGGTTTGGCATCGCTGCGCGCGTGCTCCAGGAAGAACATTTCGACGCCCGATTTCGGCTGGAACCCGAGCTGCTGCAATTGCAGCTGAGAGATCGCCTCGGCGACGAACCAAGGCGCGAACGCGTCGAAAATACCGATGTCGACGCCGACCTCGCGGGCCAGCACGCCGGCGCGTTCGTAGCGCTCCTTGCCCATGATCGAGGGCAAGGTTTTACCCTCGGGCAGCCGCGCGCTGGCGAGCAGCTCCATCTGCATGCGCTGCGGGTCGATTTCCTGCAAATTCACTTCCATGAAAATCGATTTGGCATTGCTGTAGGCGTTGAGAATGGCCGGCGCAAGGGGGTAATCGGTCGGGCGCAGGACGTGAATCGAACCCAAGATGTAGACGGTATTGTGCTTGCCGTGCAATTCCCACAGCGCATGCAGCGAGGCATCGGCACGGACCGCGGCGCAAACAGCCACGCACGAAAGAGCCAGTCCCAGCAAGCGCCAGCGGATGACAAGTCGTCGCATCGAGGATTTTAGGGCCTAGCTCGCCGTCTGGCGCAATGCTGCGGATTCTACCCAGTGCACTTGGGAGTCGATACGGCCATCTGCGTGCAACTCGAAACTACGATAGGCCGGCGGAAGCGAATCCACGGCATAGCGATCGCTCTTGGGGAGAAATTGCGCGCCCGTCGATGGCGTGGCGAACAGGCGCAGGTCGCCGCGCGTGCCCTCGAAAGCCTGGTGAACATGACCCCACACCACCGCGCGCACATGCGTATGGGCCTCGATGATGCGCCAAAATTCGTGTGTGTCGGCCAGGCCCACGCCGTCCAACCAGCGGCTGCCCATGGGAATCGGATGATGATGCAGGCACACCATTGCGTGCTTGCGCGAGCCGGCCAGTGCGTTATCGAGCCGCGCCAGTTCATTCTTCGTCAGGCGGCCGCCGACATGGCCGGGATCGTAACTATCGAGCATGACAAACACCCAATCACCGATGGTGTGCGTGCCGCAAATCTCGAAGGGTGCGCCGCTCAGCTCTTTGCGCATCGCCTCGGGCTCATCGTGATTGCCGGGGATGCACAACACCGGTTTTTTGATGCCGCCAAAAAAGCTGCGAAAGCGCAGATAGCCGGTTTTATCGTCCTGCACCAAATCGCCGGTGACCAGCATCGCCTCATAGCCGGGAACTCGCGCAATCGCGTCATCGAGCGCCAGGCGTAAGCTCGCGTCGGTTTCAACGCCGCGCAATCGCCCGCTGGCGCTGCCATAAAGATGAGGGTCGGTGATTTGTAGAACTTGCATCATTTAAATGTTAGCAAAGCACCGCACCGGCGACGGTGAACTGGGTCATGGCAACGCCTCAATAGACTTATACATAAACAGACTTCCGTTCTGTGACCGTGTTCCGTCGCAAATCGACTACGGGCAGCCAGGAATGCGACCGAAATCACGCGGCATTGCTGGCCGGGGGCTCATCGGGGACAATACGCGGCTTGACTCGTTAAAGAGAAGCCCCCGTATGCCCACCCGCCGCGACCTTGCCAATGCCATTCGAGCCCTCTCCATGGACGCAGTCCAAAAGGCGAATTCCGGGCATCCGGGCGCGCCTATGGGCATGGCGGATATCGCCGAAGTGCTGTGGCGGGACGTGCTTAAGTTCAATCCGAACAATCCGACGTGGCTGGACCGTGACCGGTTCGTGCTCTCGAACGGACACGCTTCCATGTTGCTGTATTCAGTACTGCATTTGACGGGTTATCCCTTGTCGATGGACGAAATCAAGAATTTCCGCCAGTGGGGCTCCAAGACCGCCGGCCATCCGGAGCGTGAATTGCATCTCGGCATCGAGACCACCACGGGGCCGCTGGGACAGGGATTTGCAAATGCCGTCGGCATGGCATTGGCCGAGCGCTCGCTGGCCGCCACCTTCAATCGGCCGGGCCACGCCATCATCGATCATCACACCTACGTGTTCTGCGGCGACGGTTGCATGATGGAGGGCATATCTCACGAAGCGGCGTCATTCGCCGGGATGCAGCAGCTCGGCAAGCTCATCGCGATTTACGACGACAACGGGATTTCAATCGACGGCAAAGTGGTCGGCTGGTTCGACGACGACACCGCGCGTCGCTTCGAGGCGTATGGCTGGCATGTCATTCCGCGCGTCGACGGTCAAAGCAGCGAGGCCGTGTCGGCGGCGCTGGCCGCAGCCCGCGCTGTCACCGATAAGCCTTCCTTCATTTGCGCCAAAACCATAATCGGTTTTGGCGCGCCCAAGCAGGGCACCCAGACCATGCATGGGGAGGCGATGGGCGCCGAAGATATCGCCACGACACGCAAAACCCTGGGGTGGAATTCTCCGCCATTCGAAATACCGGCCGATATTCGCGCCGCGTGGGATCGGCGCGACAAGGGCGCGAAAGCCGAAGCGGAGTGGCGCACGCGGTTTGCTGCGTACAAACAAGAATTTCCCGCGCTGGCCACCGAACTGGAGCGGCGCATGGCCGGCGATCTGCCTGCCGGTTTCGACGATCTGACGCGTGCCTTGGTCGGCGGCGCGCAAGCCGAGGCGAAGGTGCTCGCCACGCGCCAGTCCTCGCAGGCGGCGCTGAATGCCATCGGTCCGTCCTTGCCTGAATTGCTGGGCGGTTCGGCGGATCTCACGCCCTCGAATGGCACATGGCGCAAGGACTCCGTGACCTTGAATCCCGCGGTCCCAGCCGGAAATTACATCCATTACGGCGTGCGCGAGTTCGGGATGTCGGCCGTCATGAATGGCATCACCGCCCACGGCGGCTTCATTCCGTACGGCGGGACGTTCCTGACTTTTTCGGACTACGCGCGCAACGCCGTGCGCATGGCCTGTTTGATGCGCATCCGCGTGATATTCGTCTATACCCACGATTCCATCGGTTTGGGCGAGGATGGCCCGACCCATCAGCCCATCGAGCATCTTGCAAGTCTTCGGGTCATCCCTCATATCGACGTGTGGCGCCCCTGCGATGCGGTCGAAACCGCGGCGGCGTGGGGCACGGCCCTCGATAATCGCGACGGTCCCACGCTGCTCATCTTGACGCGCCAAGCCTGTGCGCACCAGGCGCGCGAAGCCAATCAGGTGGCCAATATCGCGCGCGGCGGCTATGTCTTGATCGAACCCTCAGGCGGACCGGAAGCGATCGTGATCGCCACGGGGTCCGAAGTCGGGATCGCCGCCGACGCGGTCCGCAGCATGAACGCCAAGGGGGGCAAGGTGCGGCTGGTGTCGATGCCGAGCACGAACAAGTTCGATGCTCAGGACGATGCCTACAAAGAGAGCGTGCTGCCCGCAAAGGTCACGCGCCGCGTAGCCGTGGAGGCGGGCGTGCGCGCCGCCTGGTGGCGCTACGTGGGCTTGAAGGGGCAGATTGTGGGCATCGATCATTTCGGCGCCTCCGCACCGGCCAAGGTGCTGTTTCCGCAGTTCGGGTTTACGGCAGACAAGGTCATCGAGGCGGTCGATAAAGTGCTCGCGTAGCGGCATCAACAACGAGGATTACATGGCAATTAAAGTGGGCATCAACGGTTATGGGCGAATCGGCCGAAATATTCTGCGCGCACTCTACGAAGGCAAGCACGGCGGCGATCTAAAGATCGTTGCCATCAATGATTTGGGCGATGCCAATACCAACGCGCACTTGACGCGCTTCGACACCGTGCACGGCCGCTTTCGCGGCGAGGTTCATGTCGAGGGCGATTCCATGGTGGTCAACGGCGACCGCATTCGCGTGGTCGCGCAGCGCGATCCGGCCAAACTGCCCTGGGCGGAGATGGGCGTCGACTTTGTGCTCGAGTGCACCGGATTGTTCACCAGCAAGGCCAAGGCTTCGGCGCACATCACGGCGGGCGCGAAAAAAGTCGTGATTTCCGCCCCGGGCGGCGACGATGTCGATGCCACCATCGTGTACGGCGTCAATGACCGCATATTGAAATCCGGCATGACGGTCATTTCCAATGCGTCCTGCACCACCAATTGCCTGGTGCCGCTGGTCAAGGTGCTGCACGACAAGATCGGCGTGCTGGCCGGCGTGATGAACACCGTGCATTCCTACACCAACGACCAGGTTTTGACCGATGTGTATCACTCGGATCTGCGCCGCGCTCGCTCGGCGACCATGTCGATGATTCCAACGAAGACCGGCGCCGCCGCGGCCGTCGGCCTGGTCATGCCGGAACTCAAGGGCAAGATCGACGGTTTCTCGATTCGGGTGCCGACCATCAATGTGTCATTCGTGGATCTCACCTTCACGGCGGCTCGCAAGACCACGGTGCAAGAAATTCACGACGCCATCAAGACGGCGGCTAACGGACCGTTGAAAGGCATCCTGGCTTATAACGATCAGCCGCTGGTGTCGGTGGATTTCAATCACGACCCCGCCTCATCCACCTACGATGCGACGCTGACCAAGGTCATTGAAGGAACGCTGGTGAAGGTGTGCGCCTGGTACGACAATGAGTGGGGATTCTCCAACCGCATGCTCGATACCACCTTGGCGTGGTCGAAGGCTGCCTAAGAGCGACCCTTGAAGATCACAAAAATGTCCAGTCTGGATCTGCGCGGCAAGCGGGTGCTGATACGCGAGGACTTGAATGTGCCCATCCAGGGCGGAGCGGTGAGCAGCGATGCGCGCATCCGCGCCGCCCTGCCCACCATCCAGGCCGCGCTGACCGCCAAGGCCCACGTACTCGTCATGTCGCATCTCGGGCGGCCCGAGGAGGGCAAGTTCGCGGAGGAATTTTCCCTGGCGCCGGTGGCCAAGCGCCTGGCTCAGCTGCTGGGCGTTCCGGTGGCTCTCAAAAAGGATTGGCTGGACGGCGTCGAAGTCGGCGCCGGCGAGGTCGTTCTGCTGGAAAACGTACGCTTCAACAAGGGTGAGAAGAAGGATGCGGATGATCTGTCGCGGCGCATGGCGGCGCTGTGCGACATCTACGTCATGGACGCGTTCGGCACGGCGCATCGCGCCGAAGCGAGCACGCATGGCGTCGCGAAATACGCGCCCATCGTGTGCGCCGGCCCGCTGCTGGTGAGCGAACTGTCGGCGCTGGAAACCGCTCTGGAGAAACCCGCTCGTCCCTTGCTCGCCATCGTTGCCGGTTCCAAGGTGTCGACCAAGCTCACCGTGCTGGAATCGCTGTTGAGCAAGGTGGATCAACTCATCGTCGGCGGCGGCATCACCAATACCTTTCTGGCGGCGCTGGGCTTCAATGTCGGCAAGTCCCTGTACGAGCCCGACATCTGCAAGCGCCTGCTCGAGCAATCCAAGAAGCGCGGCATCGTCATTCCCATGCCGACCGATGTCGTGGTCGCCACCGAGTTCTCCGCCAAGGCGGAGGCCGACGTCAAGGACGTTCGGCAGGTATCCGCCGACGACATGATTCTGGACATCGGACCGGACTCGGCCGAGGTGATTGCGGCACTGGTGGCTTCCGCCGGCACGATTCTTTGGAACGGCCCCGTGGGCGTGTTCGAATTCGCGCAGTTCAGCGAGGGCACACGCACCCTGGCCACGGCAATCGCACGCAGCAAGGCGTTTTCTCTCGCGGGCGGCGGCGACACCCTGGCCGCCATCGAGAAGTACGGCATCGAGGACAGTATTTCCTACATATCCACCGGCGGCGGCGCCTTCCTCGAATTTGTCGAAGGCAAAAAACTCCCCGCCGTGGAAATTCTCGAGCAGCGCGCAGCATGAATTCCATGAATTCCGGCCTGCGGCGTACCAAGATTGTGGCAACCCTGGGTCCAGCCACGGACGAACCCGCGGTGTTGTCGGACATGATACGGGCCGGCGTGGATGTGGTGCGCCTGAATTTCTCGCACGGCGCCGTTGCCGATCATGCGCGCCGGGTCGAACTGGTGCGCGAGGCTGCGCGGCAGGCCGGCCGCTACGTGGGTGTGCTCGGCGATCTGCAGGGTCCGAAGATCCGCATCGACCGGTTCGTGGCCGGGAAGATCATGCTCGAGGACGGCGCCGAATTTATATTGGACGCGTCCCTGGCCGTCGATGCCGGCACCGAGGCCTCGGTGGGCATTGCCTACAAGAAGCTGCCGAGCGACGTCTTCGCCGGCGATGTGCTGCTGCTCAACGACGGTCAGATCAGCCTGCAGGTCTTGAGTATTGACGGGCCTCGAATCAAGACCCGGGTGCTGGTGGGCGGCGAGCTCGGCAACAACAAGGGTATCAACCGGCAGGGCGGCGGATTGTCCGCCGGGGCGCTCACCGACAAGGATCGCGAGGACATTGTCACGGCGGCGCGCCTGAAAGTGGACTACCTGGGCGTGTCCTTCCCGCGCGACGCCGCGGACATGGATGAGGCTCGCGGCTTGCTGCGCCAGGCCGGTGGCCACGGGCTTCTGGTGGCAAAAATCGAGCGCGCGGAGGCGATCAAAAATCTTGCCGCCGTGACCAAGGCAAGCGACGGCGTGATGGTGGCGCGCGGCGATCTCGGCGTGGAGATGGGCTTCGCGGAGCTCGCAGGACTGCAGAAGCTGATCATCCAGGAAGCGCGCAACCAGAATAAAGTCGTGATCATGGCCACGCAGATGATGGAATCGATGATCACGGCGACGATTCCCACCCGGGCCGAGGTCTCCGACGTGGCGAACGCAGTCATGGACGGCACCGACGCGGTGATGCTGTCGGCGGAAACCGCTTCCGGCAAACATCCCGCCAAGGTCGTGGAAGCCATGGCGCAGATCGTCGTCGGCGCGGAAAAATATGAAGTCGAGCATGTTCGCGCCCGGCAACGGCTCAGCGGATACTTCGCGCAGACCGATGAGGCCATCGCCGCCGCCGTGATGTACACGGCCAACCATCTGCCCGTGAAAGCCATCGTCACCCTGACAGAATCCGGTTCGACGGCATTGTGGATGTCGCGCGTGCGCTCGGATATTCCGATTTATGCATTTACCCGCCACGAAAGCACGCGCCGCCGCGTGACCTTGTACCGCGGCGTCTATCCGATTGCCTACGATGTCGAGGACCGCGGCGAGGCCGTTTATTTCTCCATATTCCGCCTGCTGCTCGGTCAGAAATTGGTGTTGGAAAGCGATCACATCATTCTCACCAAGGGTGAGCTGAGCGGCATTTCAGGCGGCACGAATTCCATGCAAATCCTGCGCGTCACACGAAAGTAGCTCAAATGGCCAATGAATTCCGCGGTACCGATCGATACATTGCCACCGAGGAGCTGATGGCCGCGGTGAACGCCGCCGTCGTGCTGTCGCGGCCGCTGCTCATCAAGGGCGAACCGGGGACCGGCAAAACGCTGTTGGCGAATGAAATCGCGCGCGCCATGGGCAAGCCGTTTTTCGAATGGCACATCAAGTCCACCACCAAGGCCCAGCAGGGGTTGTACGAATATGATGCGGTGTCGCGCCTGCGCGATTCGCAGCTCGGCGATTCGCGCGTCCAGGACATTCGCAATTACATTCTCAAAGGCAATTTGTGGGAGGCCTTCGATTGCGAGGTGCAGCCGGTGCTGCTCATCGATGAAATCGACAAGGCGGACATAGAATTTCCGAACGATCTGCTGCGCGAGTTGGACCGCATGGAGTTCTACGTCTACGAAACGCGTGAAACGGTGCGCGCCAAGCATCGGCCGGTGATCGTGATCACCAGCAACAACGAAAAAGAGCTGCCGGACGCCTTTTTGCGGCGCTGCTTTTTTCACTACATCCGCTTTCCCGACACGGCGACGATGACTCAAATCGTCGACGTGCATTTTCCAAATTTGAAGCGCGAGCTGCTGCATGAGGCGCTGACCACGTTCTTCAAGATCCGCGAGACGCCCGGCCTCAAGAAGAAACCGACCACGTCCGAATTGCTCGACTGGATCAAGTTATTGGTGACCGAGGAGATACCGCCGGAGGTGCTGCGCAGCGATGACGCCAAGAAACTGATTCCGCCCCTCTACGGCGCGCTCCTGAAGAACGAGCAGGACGTGCACTTGTTCGAGCAGCTCGTTTTCTTAAACCGCCGGAATGCTCGTTAAATTCTTTTTTCTGCTGCGCAAGACCGGCGTGCCGGTCTCGATCACCGAATTGTTGACCCTGCTCGAGGCCCTGAAAGCCGGTCTGGGGGACTTGAGCGCCGAGCGATTTTACTATCTGGCGCGAACCTGCCTGGTGAAGGACGAGAAGTTCTACGACCGCTACGATCGCGCCTTTGCCGCGCACTTCAAAGGCGTCGAGGATGCCTTCGCGATGCTGGAGCGCCAGCTGCCCGCCGATTGGTTGGAGAAGCTCACGGTGCGGGATTTCACCGACGAGGAGAAGGCCGAGATCGAGGCCATGGGCGGCTGGGAAAAATTGATGGAGACCTTGAAGAAGCGTCTCGAGGAGCAGAAGGAACGGCATCAAGGCGGCAGCAAATGGATCGGCACGGCGGGCACCTCGCCGTACGGCGCCTACGGTTTCAATCCCGAAGGCGTGCGCATCGGCCAGCAGGGCGGACGCAACCGCAGCGCCGTGAAGGTCTGGGACAAGCGCGAATTCGCCAATCTCGACGACAAGGTGGAACTGGGCACGCGCAACATCAAGATTGCGCTGCGCCGATTGCGGCGATTTGCGCGGCGCGGCGTGCCCGAAGAACTGGCGCTGGCCGATACCATCGACGCCACCGCACGCTCGGGCGGATGGCTCGACATCAAGATGCAGGCCGAGCGGAAAAACGTCATCAAAATACTGCTGCTGCTCGATATCGGCGGATCGATGGACGATCACGTCAAGACTTGCGAGGAACTTTTCTCCGCCGCGCGCAGCGAGTTCAAGCACCTCGAGCACTATTACTTTCATAACTTCGTCTACGAGGCGTTGTGGAAGGACAACCGGCGGCGATTCAACGAGCACATCGGAACCACTGAAATCATTCGCACCTATGGACCGGACTACAAGCTGATCTTGGTGGGCGATGCGACCATGAGCCCCTATGAAATCACGCACGCCGGCGGCAGCGTCGAGCACTGGAATCCCGAACCGGGCAGCGTCTGGCTCGAGCGGCTGATGAAGCAGTACCGGAAATTCGCCTGGATCAATCCGCAGCCGCAATCGCGATGGCGCCAGACCGCCTCGATCGACATGACGCGCGACATGCTCGAAGGGCGCATGTATCCGCTGACGCTGGCCGGCCTGGATCAGACGATCGACGCGCTGACGTGAACGACGAGCCTGGCCAGCTCGGCTTGGTGTTGACGGGCGGCGGTGCCCGGTCGGCCTACCAGGTGGGCGTGCTCAAAGGCATCGCCGATCTGCTCCGGCGCGGATCGGCCTGTCCGTTCCCAATCATCACAGGTACTTCGGCCGGTGCCGTGAGCGCCATTGCACTCGCTTCGGATGCGGCGCATTTCCGCCGTTCGATCGTTGCCATCGAGCGGGTGTGGCGGGATTTCAGGGTGCACCACGTCTTCAAGGCGGACGCGGCGAGCATGCTGAAATCCGGCCTTCACTGGTTCATGGCCTTTCTTACCGGCGGCTGGCTGGTGCAGCCGCCGCATTCGCTGTTCGACAATTCTCCTTTGTGGGAACTGCTGCGCGTACATTTGCACTTCGACGGCATTCCCCGCAGCTTGTACAAGACGCACCTGCACGCCGTCGGCATCAGCGCGACCTGCTATGGCGATGCCGACTCGGTGACTTTTTTTGCGGCCGAACCATCGGCGGAACCGTGGCACCGGGTGTATCGCAAGGGTGTGCGGGCCACGCTGACGCTCGATCACTTGATGGCCAGTCTGGCGATTCCGTTCCTGTTTCGTCCGGTGCTGCTGAACGGCGCCTACTTCGGCGACGGCGCCATGCGCCAGACATCGCCGTTGAGTCCTGCGATTCTTCTCGGCGCCACGCGGCTGGTCATCATCGGTGTCAACGATCCCGCGCCCACGGGTGAGTCGCCGCCGCGGCCCGCGATCGAACCCGCCTTCAGCCAAATGTTCGGCTTCATGCTGGATTCCTTGTTCATGGATACGCTGAACGCCAGTCTGGAACGCATCAACCGCTACAACGAAAGTGCCGAAATGCGGCCGATCGAAACGCTGGTGCTTACGCCGTCGCGCGACATCAACGAAATCGCACGACGGCACCTGGGAGAGCTGCCGCGGGCTTTGGGGACGCTGCTGCGCGCTCTCGGTGCGCACAACTCAGCCAACTCGTTGTTGCTCAGCTACTTGCTGTTCGAGCGCGGCTTCACCCGCGAGTTGATCGCCTTGGGTTATCAGGACGCCAAGGCGCGCGCCGCGGAGATACGCGAATTCCTGCAATTGGAGCATGCCCGCCAGTACCGGGCGGGAAGCTAGTTCTTCTGCAGGGAGTCGTGCCGGGTCAGCACATGAGGATGGCTCTTGCGGAAATGCTGCGCGAGCTGCTCGGCCATGTACACCGAACGATGTTGGCCACCGGTACAACCGATGGCGACGGTCAGATAGCTGCGATTGGCCTGCGAAAATTCGCCGACGCGCCTCTCGAGGAACTCGATCAGATCCGTGATCATGATGTGCACGCTGGCGTAGCCCGACAGAAATTCGATCACGGCTGAATCGCGGCCGGTGAGATGGCGCAGCGCAGGCTCATAGTAAGGATTCGGCAGGCTGCGCACATCGAACACGAAGTCCGCATCCCCCGGGATGCCGTGCTTGTAGCCGAAGGACTCGAACATCAGAGACAGCCGGCCCTCGTTGTGGCGATCGATGCGCTCGCGGATGAGCTCACGCAGCGCATGCACGCTCATATTCGAGGTATCGATCACCCAGTCCGCCGCCGTGATGACGGGCTCGAGCAGTTTGCGCTCCAGGGCGATTGCCTCGCGCAAACTCACATCGCCGGTGACGAGCGGATGTTTGCGGCGTGTTTCCGCATAACGCTTGAGCAGCGCTTCCTCGGCCGCGTGCAGGTACAGGACTTCGCAATCGATGCCGCTGCGACGCAGTTCGTCCACCAAGGCGGGAATGGTCTCGATCTCGATGGCCCGATTGCGGGCGTCCAAGCCCACGGCGGTTCGCGGATAGGTGTCGCCCATGCCGCGAACCGTGTGGGATATGAAGGGCTTGAGCAACGCGGCGGGGATGTTGTCGACGCAATAAAAGTCGATATCCTCGAGCATGTGCAGGGCAACGCTCTTCCCGGACCCCGACAGTCCGCTCACGATGATCAGCCGCATCGACATGAGGGAACCGCGCTCCTAGCGCGCCTTGAGGACTTCCTCGGCGTGGTGATCGGAGGTCTTTTCCTTGTGCTTTTTGACGCAGCGGTCGAGCTTGTCGGCCAGCGCGTCGATGGAGGCATACATATTCTCTTCCGCCGCTTCGGCGTAGATCTTGTTTCCGCGCACCATCAGCGTCGCCTCGGCCTTGTGACTCATCTTTTCGACCGTGAGGACGCAGTGGACGTCAATCAGCTGCTCGAAATGCCGGGAGATCCGCTCGAATTTCTTGAGAACATAACCGCGCAGCGCGGGGGTGACTTCCACATGGTGACCGCTGAGATCTAATTGCATGTTTCCTCCTTTCACGTTAAGACGCTCGGGCCGCCGCCCGCTTCCGTTCGTTGGACGGAGCGATCTGCATGCCCTCGCGATACTTGGCAACCGTGCGCCTGGCCACGGGTATGCCCTCTTGCGACAAAATTTCCGCGAGCTTGGCGTCGCTCAGCGGATTGTCCGGATTTTCCTGCGAAATCAGCTTCTTTATCTTGGCGCGAATCGCCGTGGATGACATTTCCGTGCCGTCCGCGGCCGCGACATGGCTGGAGAAGAAATAGCGAAACTCGAACACGCCGCGCGGCGTGTGCATGTACTTGGCGGTGGTGACGCGCGAAATCGTCGATTCGTGCATCTCGACCGCTTCGGCCACATCCTTCAGGATCAGCGGCTCCATGGCTTCCTCGCCGATCTCGAAAAAGCTCGTCTGGCGCTGCACGATGCAGCGCGCGACCTTAACCAGGGTTTCGTTGCGAATCTCCAGGCTGCGCATCAGCCAGCGCGCTTCCTGCAATTGCGTGCGCAGCATGGCGTGATCGGGTGCGCGCGAAATCAAATTCGCATAGCTTTGGTTCACCCGCACGCGCGGCACCGTGGCTTGGTTGATTTCCACGACCCAGCCATGATCGGTGCGGCGCACGAAGACATCGGGGATCACGTATTGCGCCTGCGTCGGATTGACCGCCGCCCCGGGGCGTGGGTGGCAGGAACGCACCAGCGCGAGCGCCATTTCCAAATCCGCTTCGCTGCAGCGCAACTGCCTGCGCAGCAGCACCAGCTGCTGGCCGGCCACCAGATCCAAATGCTCGAGGGCGACCCGGACAGCCACATCGCGCGCCGGCGTGCAGGGATCGAGCTGGCGAAGCTGCAGTGCGATGCACTCGCCCAAATTGCGGGCGCCCACCCCCGGAGGCTCCAGCGACTGCACGATCTTCAGCACCCGCTCCACTTCGTCCGAGGTGGCCTCGATCTCCGGCAGCAGGCTCAGGCGCACGTCCTCGAGCGAGTCCTTCAGATAGCCATCGTCCGTA
>Ga0193726_1000393_pt1 | contig 48129 bp, 52 predicted proteins | sample H2c1metaG_FD_144928 | JGI IMG/M metagenome (GOLD analysis project Ga0193726, IMG submission 144928) | Soil microbial communities from a riparian zone of the East river system, Colorado, United States - H2c1 | ecosystem: Environmental > Terrestrial > Soil > Riparian zone | place: USA: East River... | reverse complement strand
CGTGCCGGCAAGCCCAACCTCTTCATCAAGATTCCCGGCACGCCGGAAGGCCTGCCTGCCATCGAGGAGGCGATCTTCGCGGGCGTTCCGGTGAACGTCACGCTGCTGTTCTCGCGCGAGCAATATGTCGCCGCGGCCGACGCCTATCTGCGCGGTGTCGAACGGCGCATCGCGGCGGGACTCAACCCGGCCGTCGCCTCGGTCGCCTCGCTCTTCGTCAGCCGCTGGGATGTCGCGATCGCCGGCAAGGTCCCCGGCGAGCTTACCAACCGCCTCGGCATCGCGATCGGCCAGCGCGCCTACAAGGTCTATCGCGAGCTGCTCGACTCGGCGCGTTTCCAGCGCCTCGCCAATTCAGGCGCCGGGCCCAGCGCCTGCTGTGGGCCAGCACCGGAACCAAGGATCCCAAAGCTTCCGACAGCCTTTATGTGAAGGCGCTCGCTGCACCGTTCACCGTCAACACCATGCCGGAGGCCACGCTCCTGGCCTATGGCGATCGTGGCGAAGTCGGCGCAACCCTGACGCCGGACGGCGGTGACTGCGAGGCGGTTCTTGCCAGCTTCACCAAGGCCGGTGTCGACATCGTCGCGCTTGCCGCCCGGCTCCAGGACGAGGGCGCATCGTCCTTCGTCAAGTCCTGGGAAAGCCTGATGGCGCGCATAGATTCCAAACGCACCGCGATGCGCAAGGCGAGCTGACCCCGGTCTCGAACAAACGAACTCGGCGAGGAAACAATCGATGACTACATCGGCTTCGTGCACGCGCCCGCAGACGAGCGACCGCGTGCGCCATCGCTGAACGCGGAAGCGCATGAGGCGACCATTGCCCCCACGAGCACCCGACTGTCGCGTCACGACGCCCATGTCATTCGCTCTGCCTGACCTTTGAGCACCGATCGATTGGGATCGCTTCAAATTGCTGGAGATAGGCGCGCTTCAAGTGCGTGGACCGTCGATATAGACCTGACGGCTCCATCAGGGGGGTGTCGACCGCCGTCGGATCGCAGGGCTCCAGGAAAGCACGCCCCATCGCCAAGGCGATCAAGTGCTTGCCTCTTCGCTTTGGTGCTCAAGGTGGCGCTCGACCGAATAGACCAGGTCCGAGAGCATGTCGTCGGCATAGCCGTCAATTGCATAGTTGATGTCCTTTTGGGAAAGGCCGTGCCGTTCGGCCAGGCGCTCCAGGACTTCGCGGAGCTGCGCCTTCGCTTCGCGCCGGTCGGCGCGGAGCCGCTTTAACCGGTCGCGCGGATCGTGCCGGCTCTCGAAAGCTCGCGGCGCGCTCGCCGGCACCGGATGCTGGCTTCTCATCAATGCACCATCGCGCGCTGGCTGTTCACCCGGGCGCGCAGCTCGGTCATTTCCTCGGACAAGTCCTCGTACTGCCGCGACTGGGCGATGGCGAGCACGGCGAGATGATGGACGGTCGCTTCGAGGTATTCGATCCTAGCCTCCTGGTAGTCCGGGGAATTCGGCGACGCGGCCTCAAGCCGGTCGCGCGCAACGATGACCTTGCGCATAGCCGTCTCGAGTTCTTGGGCAAGCTCGACCATGTCACGCCACCCGCGTCCGGCCGCCGGTCTTCCGGGGCTTGGTCTTGTCGGCCACCACGCGCTCGGCGCGCTGGCGCCGGCCGCCGCCGCTTTCGAGGCTCTTCCTGAGCGCGGCCATGAGGTCGATGACCTTGTTATCGTCGTTGGCGGGCTTTGCCGACTTGACGGGGTTGCCCTTGCGCTTCGATGCCGCGAACCTCCTCCGCTGTGCGCAGGGTGGTGAGCACGAGAGCGCCCTCCTCGATCTCGATGGCGCAGATGCGCTCGCGCGTGCTCATCACCAGCCGGCCGATCGCCACCATGCTCTGCTTCGCCATGGCGGCGCGGATCACGGCATAGGCTTCGATGCCGGTCTTGCCGGAGGGGACGAGATGATAGGGCGTGTCCCAGTAGAGACGGTCGATTGAGGCGCGCGGCACGAACTTCTCGATATCGATGATGCGCGTCGATTCGAGCTTCATCGTGTCGAGCTCCTCCTTGTCGAACAGCACGTACTCGCCCTTGGCGACCTCGAAGCCCTTCACCAACTCGCTGCGCGCGACCTGTTCGCCGGTGCCGGCGTCCACAGTCTGCATGCGGATGCGGTTGTTGGTCTTCGGATTGATCATGTTGAAGCGAACGGTTTACGCTTCGGTGCTCGCCGGCCACAACGCGACCGGACAGGTCACGAGTGACAGGCGCAGATGCCCTTCCCACGACGGACGCGCGGCGATGCTGAAAAATCCCCTTCCCGAGCCCCTCACCAGCGGAGATTCAATGGCGGCGTGATCGATTCGTTGCAGCAGGGGCAACGTTTACGGCTCTCTAGATCGTGTGGACCGTTTCATGTTTGATCTCCCAGCGCTGGGCTAGCTCCTTGGAGCCCGGGGATTTAGCGCAGCTTGCGCGCATGATCGGCGAGCCGGCCGGGCCAGCGGCGCTGCTTGCCGACGGTCGGTAGCCCCACCGAGCCGCACTGCTCGCAGCGGAAGCGTGCGCCCGCGACCTTGCGGTTGCGCAGGCGCGGCGCTGCCGCGTCGATGGTTCGTCGGTGGCCGCAGTTGCCGCAGGTCACCTATTTCCAGGTGGCCCCGCGCCAGGTCGCCGAACGTGGTGAGAGGTGTCGCCAGGGGCATAGCCGGATTTAGGGAGAGCGACGCGCGGTCGCAATCCAAAGAGGCCGTCCGGAGCGGGCGCTTTGAAATCAAATGCCGGGATCAACGAGTACCTTTGGTTTTCACCGCGGCCGCACGACAGGCGGCCCGGGCGGGTGTCGCCCGGCACGAAAAAAAAATCATGGAGCCCATGAAGAGAAACGCATCCGTTGCGGCCAAGCGCCGTTGGCGGGGCTGAGATTGTCCCGAAAGGAACCGGCATGAATGTCGAACAGCGCAACGAACTGTTGCAACAAATGCTTGAGACCGAGATGGGCGGCGTCCAGGTGTACCAAACCGCGCTTACCTGTGCGTTGAACGAGGAACTCAGGGAGGAATGGGAAAAGTACCTCGCGCAGACCAAGCGCCATGTCGAAACCGTCAACACCCTGATGGATGCCCTGGACGTGGCGCCCCAGGATACACCTGGCCGCCTGGTGGTCAGACATATCGGCGGGTCGCTCGTGGCGGCCATGAAGATGGCGAAAGGGACCGCGCCTCCTGAGGCCGCGGAAATCGTGGCCTGCGAATGCGTGGTGCACGCTGAAACCAAGGATCACGCCAACTGGGAGCTTCTCAGCACCTATGGGAAATCCGCCAAGGGCGAGGAAAAGAAAGTAATCGACGCGGCAATCGAGGAGATCGAGGACGAGGAAGACGAGCATCTCTATCACAGCAAGGGCTGGTGCCGGGAGCTGTCGATCGCAAGTCTCGGCCTGAAGGCCGTGCTTCCGCCGCCCGAAGAGCAGAAAGACGTAAAGACCGCAATCGGGGCGGCGCGCGCCAAGCAAGCGCGCGAGGAGCTGATCTAGCAGGTCCGGACAACACCGAACGAACAACACCGAACGATACGGGCCAGCTCCGCGGAGCTGGCCTTTCGTTCAAGGTGCGACCGGGACCGAAGCCCGGTAATGGTCGCCTCAATCCGGGCAGCAACGGGCCCGCCTTCCGCAGCTGCAGCCGCCACGGCCGGTCGGCCAACGCAACGAAGCCGCCCTTCCCAGCAGCCAGAACTCGGACCTGCAGGGGGCCGAGCCGAAACGCGGCCCGCGGGGCGGCGGCACCTGAGGGGCGGCGCTGTCGCATGGCGATTCGCGGCCTGCAGGCAAAGGCGCTCCTCCGGCCGGCACCCCCCCTTTGCGAAATATTTTCGCCAACCTCTTGAAATCCGTCCGCCGCGTTTTTGATGCTTCAGCCAGACCTATCCAACAGGAGGTAAGGCATGACTATCGAGTCAGCTGCTTCCCGGCCAGGCGCAGAGCCGACGGCAGCGAAGCGGCCCACCAGCGATGATTGGCAGGGCATCCTCGACAGGGCGATGTCCGGCGATTCCGAAACAGAAGGGCATATCTGGTATCCGACCGCGCCGGCCAGCGTCTCCTGGCCGCGGGTCTTTCCGACCCTCTGACCCGGGCGAGACGAGCGCAGCCTTCGTTCGGGCGGCCGGCAGCCGGAAACACCGATGAAAGAGCTCCTGTTTTCCAGCGTGGCGGCGCCGCCCGGGCAGCACGGGCCTCGCCACGAGCCGGCGCCGGCCGCCCCATGGCCGGAGGGTTTTGCCTACAGGGAAGCGGTCATGTCGCCCGACGAGAGCGGGTGCTGGCCGAACGGTTCGCCCTCTTGCCGGTGATGGCGTTGGGCTTCCGCGGCCTGCTCGGCTGGCGACGGGTCGTCTCCTGCGGTTGACGATACGACGGCACGGGCCGGGGAAGACCGCCGAACGACGGGCTTCCCGGCCTTCTGCTGCCGCTCCGCGACCGCGCGGCAGAGATGGCCGACGTTTCGGTGCAAAGCCTGCAACAGGTCCTCGTCACCGAGATTCCGCCGGGCGCGGCCCTGGGTTGGCGCCGCGACCTCTCCAGGCTCGAGGACGTGATCATCCTGTCGTTCCTGACGCCGTGCACCCTGCGGCTGCGCCGCGCGGACGAGCACGGCTGGGAGGAGCGATCGCTGGAGGTGATGCCGCGCTCGGCCTACCTCCTGCGCGGCCCGTCACGGCGAGACTGGCAGCACAGCACGCTGCCCGTCGGAGAGCTGCGCTTCATGGTGACGTTTGCCATTTCCCCGTAGCGTCTCGAAGCGGGCGACCTGCCATCCCGCCGGCGTTGCGATCGGCCGCGCCCGTCGGCCGGTACGCTTCTGTTGCAAGGTTACAACGCTTCCGAGGATTGGAAGCCCCAACTTGTGACCGGCGCAACCGCGGTTCGGGCCTCTCGTTAGGCGAGAACTTGCGGTTCCAAACAAGGGAGACCTTTTGATGAACGCGAAGGCATTTCTGGTTGCTACTGCAATCCTGGCCCTGCCGGCTGGGGCCAACGCCCAGTCCTCCTGGTTCGGCTCCTCGGGCCCGACATATCCCGGCGTCTATATTGGCGCGGAGGGCGCCGCCAACTGGCTGCTGAACAACAACAGCTACGTGATGGATACAGGCTGGGCCGCGGGCGGCAAGGTCGGCTACGATTTTGTCGGTCCCCGCGTCGAGGTCGAGGGCTTGTACCATTCCAATACCGGCACGGCCGTCGTGGCGTTTCCCACCGGTTACGCCAATGTGCGCGGCAAGATCGACCAGGTCTCTGTGATGGCCAACGTACTCTATGACTTTTTCCCGGGGGCGACGATTACGCCGTACATTGGCGCCGGCGCAGGCGTTGCCTTCGTCGATGCAAACATCCAGGGCTGCAACGTCTGCCTGACGATGTTCGCCTACCAGGGCATCGTCGGTCTCGGCTTCAACGCGACGCCGGCCCTGCGCATCGGCCTGGAGGGCCGCTACTATGGCACCACCAATCCTGGCGCCTACGTCAACAATAACATCCTGGCCATGCTGAGCTTGAGCTACAAGTTCGGCCAGCCCGAGATGGCGCCGCCGCCGCCGCAGCAGCCCGCAGCCGTGACGCCGCCCTCGTTCATGGTGTTCTTCGACTGGGATCGGTCCAACATCTCGGACCAGGCGCTGAACACGATTCGTCAGGCGGCTGGGGCCTTCAAGAGCAAGGGTAATGCCCGCATCACGGCGACCGGCCATACCGACACGTCGGGCCCGGAGAGCTACAACATGGCGCTGTCATTGCGCCGCGCCAACGCCGTCAAGGACGCGCTCGTGCGCGAGGGTGTTCCTGCCCAGGCGATCACGGTCATCGGCAAGGGCGAGAGCCAGCTGCTTGTACCGACCGGCGACAACGTCCGCGAACCGCAGAACCGTCGCGTCGAGATCGTCGTCCAGTAACGCCCCAGTGTTGGAAAGATCGGGAAAAAGGCGGCCCTCACGGGCCGCCTTTTTCTTTTCAGGTTGAACCTTGGTGTTGAAATTTCACGGTTAACTTGCCCGCGGCGCTGCGGGCAAAGTCCGCATGCGGATGGTTCAACACCCCTCCGATCCTTATTGCCCAATTCAGCGTTTTCAGCTGCTTGCGCAGACGCAACCCAGCGCACGGTATCGGCTTTAGAAAAGTGGATCCGCCTTCATAACCCGTTCTGGAGCTTACATGCGCACACTCGCAACCTTCATCCTGCTGGGCGTTGTCGGCGCGGCACCTTCGGCGCTTGCCGAGGCTTGGCAGGCAAAGCCGGCCCTTGACCCAAGGTCCCCTCCCGACTGCAAGCAGGCCGATGTCTCGCATCTGCTCTTCGACCTGGCGGACACGGGCAATGAGCTCTCGGTGAAGACCAGCAGCGGGGAGGCGTTTTCGGCTCCCATTGGCCCCGCTGGTTCCATCAAGACGACGTTCAAGCTACCGGTTGGTGCGAAGAGCTTTTCCGTCGACCTTATCGGGAATGTGAAGACGCGGGAAATGGAAGCATTCAACGAGCAGTACTCCTGCCGCTTCAAGCTCACACCCCTTCAATAGGACCGGTCCGAGCCACCAGTCTAGCCGTCCACGACATACTCTCGGAACACGCGCACAGACCGCAGTGGCTCGTCCATGGCCGCCAAAATGAGCGGCGGAAAGGGCGCAGCGCCGGCAATGTAGCCGGGTCCTACGCCTCCCTCGTCGTTGACATCGCGGGAGGCAACCAAGCCGGGGGGAGAGAGTGAAATCTGCAGATATCGATACGAAAGCCAGCGCCAAAGGGCTTTCTTCTGGAGGGCCGTCATGCGACGCAGTCCCAGTTCGGTGTCAGCCCTGTGGCTGCTCCTGTTGTCATCCTTGGCAAAGTGCAACCGCGTTCTGGCAATAGGCCTTTGGCGTAGAAGCCGGCCGTCAATCGACCGGCGCGAGCTGGACCACGGGGGGAATGGCAACGCGAGGGGACGTGCGGCGCTGGCCTCGCATGTCCGTCCGAACGCCCCGGTCGCAAAAACGGCGGCCGATTGCAGTTGAAGTCCAATTGCGGACAAAACCTCCGGCGCCAACGCGGAACCCATCGTCGCGGGGTTGGGCCTGAGAAGGCCCGCCGCGATGGGCCCCAGCTCGCGCTCGTAAAACGGCTTCACCAGGAACGGCCGATCGCTGTGTTCCGGCGGCAGCCCAACAGTCGAATATCCGCTCGAAAACAGGAACGGGATGCCTTGCCGGAGGAGCACCTGCGCCACCGGAAAGACCAGTTCGCCGGCAACTCGTCCCTGCGCGTCACGCCGGCGGTGGCGGCTGGCCCGTCGAAGAACCTTTGGTCAATGGACGGCGTTGTTAAGATGGTCGAGGATTGGGAAGAGTGTCAGCAAACGGCCGCGTCATGGACGACAAAAACGATAGCGTTGTTGAATACTTGCGGAAGCGGGCGGCCGAGGCCCGTGCGAAGGCCGAGGGAATGGCCCGAGACGATGCGCGCAGGATCGTCCTGGAAGTTGCCGACATGTGGGATCGCTTGGCGGCGAGCGTGGCAAAGGAAAATGAACCTCCCTCAAACTGACCCACTACCCGATTTCCAGGTGGTCCCGGGCCAACGTGGTGAGGGGTGTCGCCAGCGGGCGCCAGGCACTTGCTGTGGATGCCTGCCGATTGAGGCGCATCAGTCCTGAAGCGGACAGGCGCGCCAGTGTGTCCGCCAAGGCGCACTTCGGGAAAAAAGTTCGGGCCCTCTTGAAAATCCTGGCCGCGAAATAATTAGTGCCCCCGAGTTCGTAGGTTCGAGTCACCTGGGAGAAGGAGGATTTGATGACTCGCGGAAGCCTCGCACCGCTCAGCCCCCACGAGGAAACGACGCTCCGGCGCGTCGCGCTGGGAGTCAGCAAAGCGGCGATCCTTGCGAAATTGGAGGTCAAAAGACTGAAGGCCCTGGCCCTGATCGAAGAGAGGGATGGCGAGCTGCGGCTTACGGGTATCGGACGGGAGCGCTACCTCGCCCTTCCAAGAAACCTCGCCGTCGACCAGTCCCGCTCATCGGAAGATCTTATTTCGCGCCTGGGCAAATTCATGAGCGAAGCGCGCGATTAACGCCATCCGGGGCGCGCCAAGATCGACGGCCAGCACCGGTAGCCCGGACGGAGAGATGGTCAAGTTGCAACCTTGCCAGCGGGGTTCGTCAAATCTTGCCGAAGACGAACCGACTCTCCACCCGGCATGATCGGCGCCGAACTCATCGACGCGGTGCGGGCCGAGCGACCCCGCTTGCCCATCGTGCTGGCCACCGCCTACGACGAATTGCCGAGCGAGCTGGCGTGCGGCGTGCCGCGGCTGCTGAAGCCCTTCATGCAGGGCCAGCTGCTGCAGATCATCAACGAGACCCTGCGGGCGGACAAGACGACGGACGGCAGTTGAGCGGATCCAAGCCGATCAAGCCGCCCGTCGATCAGTCCTTCGGCTCGCTGGCACGCATCCGGTAACATCCCTCTCAGCATGTAGCTCACTCGCGAAAAGGGCTAAAAATTTGCGGGAGGCCCTTGACGGTTCTTTCCCTTTTCCTAGATCGATCGTCGCCGGACCCTCATGGACCCGGTTCGCAAGGCCGGCGCCCTGCGGGGGCCGGTCGCAACCCATCGCTCAGAAGGAGGATGACATGGGTACCGATTTCGATTTTGCTCCCTACTATCGCGCCACGGTCGGCTTCGACCGGGTCTTCGACCTGCTCGATTCAGTCGCCACCCAGCCAGCCCCCAGCGGTTACCCGCCCTACAACATCGAGAAGACGGGCGACGATGCCTGGCGCATCGTCATGGCCGTGGCGGGCTTCAGCGAGGCCGAGCTGAACGTCACCCAGCGTGAGGACACGCTGCTGGTGATGGGCCGGACCGCGCCGAACGGCGAGGATCAGCCGCAGTATCTCTATCGCGGCATCGCCGGGCGCGACTTCGAGCGCCACTTCCAGCTCGCCGACCATGTCAAGGTGGCGGGCGCCAGGCTGGCCAACGGCCTGCTGATGATCGAGCTGCACCGCGAGATCCCCGAAGAGAAGAAGCCGCGCAACATTCACATCGACGCCGAGGCCGGGCCGCGCACGATCACACAGCGATAGTTCACCGGTCGCCGGAGCGCCGTGTCGCTCCGGCAATTCCGGATATTCCAACACGAGGTGAGGTATGACGATACAGTCAGTGGCTTCCACGGTTGGCATGCCGTGGAACCGGCGGTTTCCCGGTTTCGGATGCGACGACGAGCGCGTTAGCGCGCCGCCGTCCTTGAGACGGTGGCGCGGTTTTCGCCGCCCCGCACGCCGGCGTTCGAACTGGCGGCCGACGCGCTGCCGAGGGCCAGGGTCCTGGTGGTCGAGCGCGAAGCACTCGTGGCTCTCGATCTGCAGCGCACGCTGCGCGAGGCTGGCTTTCGGGCGAGCGGTCCAGCAGCTACCCTGGGCGAAATTTAACGTCTGATCGAGCAGGGCCGATCGATTGCGCCATAGTCGGCGTCGACGCCAACCCAGGCACGCCGCTGCCCGTCAGCGACCTGCTGACCTTTGCCAACGTGCCCTTCGCTTTCGTGGCGAATGGCGACAGCGCCGACATTCCGCAGCGCCACGCGGACAGTCCGCGCTGATCGCAGCCGTCGAACGGGCCATGAGCAAGCGCGGCCGCCCTGCGGCAAACGATAACGCGCAGCGCCTGGCGACATCCCAACCGTGGCCGCGCATTTTTCCGCAGCTCTGACCTGCATCCGTTTCGACCGTGCGCCGTTGGCTGGCTGAGAAACGACCACATCGTGCTCCCTCTGTGCCTGTAGCTCACTCGCAGAAAGGGCAGAAAACCTTTCGGCTTTCTGCCCTTCGCACGCCCCCCTAAAAGGGGAAGCTCAGATCAACCGACGCGACGTATCCGATCGATCTCGGAATCACTGGGCCGATAGGCCGGCGCGTCGGGATCGAAGGTCGTCCATCCTTCCTTGCGATACTCGGCGGCGCGCACCGTCGGGTCGATCGGCTTGTAACGATCGAGGATTGCCTGGATCCCGGCGGCGTCCGCGTCCTTCGTGCGCACGCTCACCAGGGTTCCGCCACGACGGACGGATTCCGAATAGACGTGCGCGTCCTTTTCGGAGACGCCCGCGCCCACCAGCGCGCCCACGATGCCACCGGTGGCGGCGCCCGCCACGGCGCCCACGGCGGTTGCCGCGAGCCAGCCCGCAGCGACGACGGGTCCGAGGCCGGGAATGGCCAAAAGGCCCAATCCGGCAAGCAGGCCGGCGCCGCCGCCGACCACACCGCCGATGCCGGCACCGGTCGCCGGTGCGGGCACTTCATGGACGTCGGCGTATTTTTCGCTGACATACTTGTTGGCGACGAGGCTGACGTCGCTGGCGGGCACGCCGCTCGCTTCGACGGCGGTGACCGCAGCGCTCGCATCGGCGTAGGTATCGTATACGCGACTGACTGTTGTCATGACTGGATCCTTTGGTGATGGGTTAAGGCGCGGGCTGGAACACGACGTTGCCCTTGTAGTCGACGGCGACCTGGGTGGGCTTGCCGTCCAGCTTGGCCGGACCGCGCCATATGCCGTCGCCGTCCTTGGCGATCGGTCCGATGTCGGTCGCACCGTGCGCCATGGCGCGATCCTTGGCCTGGCCCTCGGTGAAGCTGTTGGCGCCCTTGAGCGGGGCACCGGGGTCAGGCTTGGCCGTCGCATACACGTCGGCCTTGCAGGCATCCATAAAAGCCGCCTGGGTGAGCTTGCCGTCGGCCGGCATCTTAGTCTCGCGCACGCGCATCGCTGCCGAATAGCGCATGGCTTCGGCATCGGACAGGACGCCGTCGTGGTTCACGTCTGCCTTGGCCCACATCGCCTGGCAGTCGGCATCAGACGCCGCAAAGGCCGGCAATGCCGCGCAGGCGGTCGCCGCCATGGTCACAGCCGCAAGTAGTTTTTTCATGTTTGCACCTGTTGGAGAACAAGGAGGCTTCGAGCGGGCCCCCGGTAGCCAGACAACAGAGTCTCGACGCCGAAGGTTCCTGATAACGCATGGCCCCGTTGCAACTTCCGCGTTGCGTCCTAGTTGCCTCCTTACATGGTTGGCGCCGATTTCCTGCGCCGATGCCGCGGTGAAGATATTCGGAGAGCCCCCCGCCTGGACGCAGCAAATGGAGGCGTCATGTCAAAAACAAGCACCGAAAGCGGAACGGGCGACAACAGACGCCTCGGTCGCCTCCCTGAACAAGTGACTCAGCAGGCAGCCGGCATCGGGCGCGCCGTTGGCGACGCGGTCGGCCCGAAGGCCGAAGACATCGCGAATCGTTCCAAGGCGGCGGGAGCCGATGCGGTCGCGGGCGTTGCCCGCACGGCCGAGGCGCTTGCCGACACTGTCGCTCCCAATGCGCCTGCCATCGCCGAGTATGTGCGGGGAGCCGGCCAGAAGATCGACAAGCTGGCAAGCGATCTGCGCGAAAAGAACGTCGGCGATCTCCTGACCGCCGCAGCTGAATTCGGCCGCTCGCAGCCTGTCATCATGCTCGCGGGAGCCGCGCTGCTCGGGTTTGCCCTGTCGCGGGTGGTGAAGGCTGGCGTCGCGATGCCGGCCGAGGCCGCATCCGAGGAGAATGTCTCTCACGTCGCCCGCAGCGAGGTTTACTAGCCATGTTGCATCAACCCCTGCGGCGTCCCGGCGTCGTCACCCTGGCGACGGCTGCGTTTTCGCAGACCGCCGACCTGTTGCAGACCGAGTTCCGCCTCGCCAAGGTCGAGCTCGCGGAGAAGATGACCGCCGTCCGCGCCGGCCTGATCATGCTGCTGCTCGGCGCCATTTTCCTGATCGCAGCCCTTGGCATGATCCTGCAAGCGCTGGTCAGCGTCCTGATCAATGCGGGCGTGTCGCCGGCCGTTGCCATCCTGCTGGTCGCCGGCGGTTCCGCGGTGATCGGCCTCGTTCTCTTCCTGATGGGCCAGAACCGGCTCAATCCTGCCGAACTGTCGCCCGACCGTACCCTCAACTCGCTGTCGCGTGACAGCCGCATGGTGAAGGAAACCCTGTCATGACATCGAGTGCCCAATTGCAGCGCGAAGCCGACGCGGCACGTGTCGGTCTTGCCGATACGCTCGGCCAACTGCGCGACGGCGTGGCGCCTTCCGCTCTTTCCGGCGAGGCTATCGCCCTCGTCAAGGACAGCGGCCTGTCGATCCTGAAATCGCTGGCCGATTCCGCCCGTGCCAATCCGGTGCCGGCGCTGCTGATCGGCGCCGGCCTCACCATGTTGCTCACCCGCACCACGCCCAGCGACGTCATGGGCGTGGCGACCTCGACCCTGAAGAGCGCCGCGGCGACGGGCGTCGACGCCGCGCGCAGCGCCGCCTCGGGCGTCGCCGGCGCTGCCTCGAGCACCGCTTCGAGCGTTGCCGGAGCGGCCCGTGGCGCCGCGGGTAGCGTGGCCGATGCGGCTTCCGGCGTTGCCGGTGCCGCCAAGGACGCGGTGAAGGGTGTTACTGACCGCACGGCCAATGCCGTGATGGATACCGCCACCAGCGCCAGCGACCGCGTTGCCGGATCGGCGATGTCGGCACGCCAGACCGCCGTCGACAGCATGGTGTCGGTCAAGGACAGGGTTCAATCGGGTCTCGACTCGGGCAAGGCCGAGCTCGATGCGCGACGCCAGCAGGCCGGCGAACTGGCTGATGGCCTCGCGGACCAGGCCCAGACGGTAGCGCAACAGGCGCGCCAGAGCTTTGCCCGCTTGATCGAGGAGCAGCCCATCCTGATGGCGGCTCTGGGGGCCGCCTTGGGCGCCGCAGTCGGCGCGGCGTTGCCGCTCTCCCAGTCCGAGAAGGACCTGATGGGATCGACCGGCGCCAAGGCCATCGACATCGGCCGCGGGGCGCTCGCCAACGCAGCCGACGTCGTGCGCAAGGAAGCCGCTTCAGCCGACCTCGGCGTCAAGATGGGCCAGCTCGCGGACAAGGTCGTGCAGACCGTCACAAAGGACACGGTCAAGTCGGCATAGGCCGCCGCTTGCTCTACATCTGCAGACGGCCCGAGTTTGACGCCGACCACTACGAAACCAAGCAGGTCGATTTCGATGTCCGGCCGAGGCCGCTGCTTATCGTCCCTGCCGACTTGGGTGCTGCGCAAGCCGTCGAAGTCACGAGCAGTTGAACTGGAGCCTTGGCGAAGCTCCGTAACGACCGGGCTCGCCAAAGGCGGATCCAAGGACGGCCCGAGATGCCGCCGGTGTCGGTCATCTCGAGATGGCCCACGGGCGTCTTTCCTATGTGAATGCCAAGTTCAGGGTCTGGCTGAGCGCGAAAGCGTCGAAGATAGGTTTGCAGCGATGTTCGCCAAAGTCGCGCCAACAAACACCATCGGCAGCATCAAGTCATTGGTGGGGTTCGTCAGGTCAAGTGGTCGGTCCGATCCGGTCGAGCGAATCACGAGGTGCGAGTGGTGGGTGAACACCCACTCGGGCGTCAGCAGCAGCGCTCCATCACTCATTGCTGACGCCCCCACTATTGCCAGAGCACTTGAACGCTACATGCGATCTGCCCAGTCCTTGACCTGACGCTCGGCCTCGTCTTTGGCGATTCCGTAACGCTCCTGCACACGGCCCACGAGCTGGTCCCGCTTGCCGTTGATGACCGTTAGATCATCTTCGGTCAGCTTGCCCACTGCTCCTTCACCTTGCCGGTGATTTGCTTCCAATTTCCTTCGACGCGATCCCAGTTCATGGCTCTCTCCTCTCGCAAGCGGATTTCCGCGCTGTTGCGCAGTACCCCAGCAACGTTGTTGCAGTTTCGACGGTTGCCGCCTTTTCGGCGCCTCTTCTTTTCGCGGCGATCATTCACATAGCGCCCTGATGGGGCCGTGGAACTATTGACCCGCCGGGGCATTGTTGTTCATGTCGAACGCTTTTTCGCGTGCTGGCCATCAGCAGGCGGCCGAAACTTCTGGGCATTGCTCCAGAAAATCCGACGCCCTCGAAGGGCAACTAGACCCAGCGGCCGAGGCAACGCGCCCGAAATGGCGCATACGGCTGCAGCGCGCGCTTTTGAAGATCTGGATGGGATGCTCGGTTCTGTGGATTGGCTGCATTCTGGTGATCTTAGGTCAGTGCGTGTATGGGCGATGGATCGGGTGGCAGCAGCCACAGTGCGACGGGCCGTTGGCCAACCCCGTCGAGACGTATCTCGCAGATATCGCCATCGCAGTAGGACCCTCTGCCGCTGTGCTTTTGCTGCACCAAGTGGTGATGTGGTGGTCGAGGCGCGCCCGCCGCAGCCAATAATTATTTCCCAAGCCACTAGCTATTTTTCCGGGCCGTCACCTACAGGCTAGGCCCCCGGGGTGATGGCCTGATCAGCGACACCCTGCCTGACCAAATGTGCCCGGCAGGGTGGTCCCCGCCTCTGGGGTTTGTAATTCCGGCGCGTCCGCCGTGTGCTCCGGCGGCCGTCACGCCGCGTTGTCCACGTCTGCGTTCACGCGCGCCGATGCCAGGTATCTCTTTGAGCCGGCCTTCAGCCACCAATTGGTCAACGGGCACAGAAATCAAAGAAAGATTCTCGGCCGCGCGACCGTAGGCACGAGCACGATATGGGTTGCCGCCTTCCAACTCCAGCCGCTGCCCTAACTCGCGCAACAGTCTCGAAACTTCGGAAGTCTCCTATTTGGTCATGCTTGTACTTAACCGGCCGGTGGCTAACCAGGTTCCAAGTGAAGAGCTGTCACTTCGATCGGCTCAAGCCGCTGCGAATGCCCGTCGCAGGGATGCGCTTCAACTCGCTAAGACTTTTTCAATTCTTTCCAAAAACTTTTTGCTCACTACACTCGCTATTTGCGGTGGCTTCCGTTGCCGGATCCGGGGGCCCTCTATTAGGCGCTCTGGTCACCTGTGCCTGCTCAAAAGTCGAAACCGCCGAGCACGTAGCAATTATTGCACTACCACCATACCGTCGTGGGCATGATCGCTCTTCTGTCCGCTGTCGGTTCCCTGCTTTCGTTCCGGGTGCGAAGCCGCGCCTCGTTGGAACTTGAGCTCGTTGCTCTGCGACACCAGGTGACCGTCCTGCGTCGGCAACGCCCTGGGTGGCCTCGGCTCTTCTCCACCGACCGGCTGCTCTGGACTTGGCTTTACCGAATCTGGCCGCAGGTCCTCAACACCATGGTGCTGGTCAAACCGGCAACCGTCGTCCAGTGGCATCGTAAAGGCTTCCGGCTCTACTGGCGGCGCCGATCACGCCGTCTGGGGCGGCCCCGGATGAGCCGCGAGATCCGTGAAATGGTGCGCAAGATGGGCTTGGCAAACCCTCTTTGGGGTGCACCCCGCATCCATGGCGAGCTGCTCAAGCTCGGCATCGAAGTGAGCCAGGTTACGGTTGGCAGATATCTTCCATGGCGGCCCAAGGTTCCCTCCCCGACCTGGCGCTCGTTCCTGCACAATCACATGCACGACACCGCCGCCGTCGACATGTTCGTTGTCATGACGGCAAGGTTTCGAATTCTCTACGCGCTGCTCGTCCTCGGCCATGAGCGAAGAGAAGTCATCCATTTCGACGTCACGCAAAACCCGACCCAAGTCTGGCTCGCTCGCCAAATCACCGAGGCCTTCCCCTGGGACACAGCACCTCGCTTTCTGCTGCGAGACCGCGACGCGTCATATGGGCTGACCTTCCGTGATCGTGTCCAGGCGATGGCGATCGAAGAGGTCGTCACCGCACCGCGATCGCCATGGCAGAATGCGTATGTCGAGCGCATCATCGGCTCGATCCGCCGCGAATGTCTCGATCACGTCATCGTCTTCGATGAGCGTCACTTGCGCCGTGTGCTGTCGGCATACTTTGACTATCACCACCACAGCAGGACGCATCTCTCGCTGGACAAGGATTGTCCCGACCCTCGGCCCATACAGCCGCCGTCTGCAGGCACCGTTGTCGCCTTCCCGCAGGTCGGCGGTCCGCACCATCGCTACGAGCGTCGTGCAGCGTAACCTGCTGCTGGTGACTGGATCTGCCCGGCCATTTCGACGCTGAGGGTCGTCGGGTCCTGGGCGGCTGCCATGGCCCCCCGGAACCCTTGCATGGCGCTCAGATAGCGGCAGCGGAAAAAGCTCTCTTCGAGTAATCGAGAAGCATCAGCTGGAAGCTACTTCCGCGAACCGTTTCCTTGGCCGGATAGGCTTTTGAGCAAGGACAGGCTGGGTGTTGCGAGCCTTAGTCGCTGGGTGGACGCTCGAACGGGTTTGGCGTCAGCGCCCTCACCGGCTGCCTTGCGGTCTCCGCTGCGAGCCGTTGCTTGCCCTCTTCGGTCAACACCAAGCGCCCACCAAGGGTGAGACTGATCAGCCCCATCGACATCAGCAGTTCCCGGGCATCGCTCGACAAGAACTTGGCGAGCCCGCTGGCCACGCGCCGCAGCGAGCTGACTTCTGCGGGGCTCAGTGAGGCTTTCGGGCTCCGGCGACGCATGATGCGTCAGGCTACTCTCTAGTCCCATGGCAGGTCTACACGTTGCGTTGAGGCCGGCTAGTTCCTCATGAAGGACGAAGCAAACAGACGGCCACTGCTCGAAACCTTCGCAACGATGCGGTGACAAGCTTGTGACAGACGTCAGCGCAACCGGCAGTTCGTTGAAAAGGAACGTAGCGATGCAGAACCCTTCTCGCATGTGTGGAAGGAAGACATGCTCATTCCAGCAGAGGCGCTACGGAAGGCGAGAGAGGGCGGCTGGCACGAGTGCAGAGGGTTCCAGTTCACCCGTACTCTTCGCGGGCCGGGAGGCCATTCGGTGGTGCTTATTCGGCAAGGAATTGACCGGCCTATGATCAAGAAGGTCTGGCCGGAAGCGGTCGCACTTGACGCGCAATTCTGGCAGGGCTTGGGCGAAGCGTTGGGATGGTCAACGAGAGATGTGGGAAGAGGCTACTCTGGTTGGGCTGATACCGCGCACCGGTTCTACGATCTTATGCTCACAGGTCAGCCAACCGAAGATTTCTGGGAAAAGGTCCTAAAAACTAAGTAAACCACCGCACAGTCTAACGTCTCCCATGTTGGAACCGCGCGGTCGCCTTCTGTAGGGCGTCTTTATGCTCGCTCGGGGCGCATTGCCCCCCGCCTGGGCGGCCCCACGGGACTACCGAGCTTAGTGCCCCTCGCCAGCGCCAGAGCGGCCTTTGTCCACTCGCTGATGCGGCGCGCCTCACCATGGCGCAATCGGAGGATCACGGTCGGTCGGCACATTTGCCAAGAACCGGTGCATCGCCTCCAACCGATTTAAGTATGCACTACGATAACCCGCGACGACCGAACTGCTGGTCTCCGCGGCTCGGGTGATCATGTACAGATCCCAGGTATCTGACTGCTCGCGGTGAAGGAAGGACACGACCTGCAATGCGCCCGGTTGAAACAGCGTCACAATTGCCACGCGGATAGGCGTTACGTTTTCGGTCGCCACCACGAGGTTGTCGGGCGTGCGGTCGAGCACTCTCAGGCGATAAATGGTGCGGCCGCCCAACTCTGGCTGCTCGGCATAGTAAAAGCTGCGACCCGGTACGAGCGCAGCGGCCGCCGGATCTGGACTGCGCAGCTTGCCGTCCGGCCCGTCGAGCGCCCACGCATCAAGCACGAGAGGTCGCCATTCCTGGCGCGTCACAGCCCAGAAGCGGATTGTCGGATGGTGCGACGCACCTGCCAATCGCGCCGCGAGATCGTCGAGCGACGCCAACGAATGGAACCGCGTCGCGAGAGCGACGACCAAGCGACTATCACCTTGCCAACCGAGACAGGCCGGCGGCCGCCAACCGTCACGCTTCAGGTCGCTGTCCTGCCATGCCTCCGCCAGAGGCACCCCATCAACCGTCCCATAGTTTGGAACAGGTCTACCCTCGCACGGCGGCTGCGGTCCGGCTGCCTGGGCAGAGACGAGCGGCAAAGTGAGAAGGAGGACGAAGACAGCGCTACGGAACATTGCAGCCCTGGGAAAACGTCCTTTGGCCCGTCAGATGCAGGCCAGACGGCTCATTAACGCCTCTGGCCCAGGAACATCATAAGGAACTGGAACAAGTTCACGAAGTTGAGATAGAGCCTGAGCGCGCCGAAGATGGCGACCTTCTCGGCCATCTCGGTGCCCCACGCCTCGGCATACTGCTCCTTGATCTTTTGGGTGTCGTAGGCGATCAGGCCCGAGAAGATCAGCACGCCCGCGGCCGAGATGATGAAGGTCATCGTGCCCGACGGCCAGATCATGTTGACGAGACTGGCCAGGATCAGGCCGATCACGCCCATGAACAGGAACTTGCCGACGGCGGTCAGGTCACGCTTGGTCGTGTAGCCGTAGAGGCTCAACGCGCCGAAGGCGGCGGCCGTGACGAAGAAGGTGCGGGCCACTGATGCGCCGGTGTAGGTGAACAGTAGCAGCGACAGGCTGACGCCCATCAGGGCCGTGACTGCCCAGTAGACCGCCTGCACCGCCCCGACGCTCATCTGCGCGGCGCGGTACGAAGTCAGCAACAGCAGGCCGAGCGGTGCGAAGATCGCGATCCAGCCCAGGACGTTCAGGCCGACGACGCGGCCGGCCTGGACTTCGAAGAACAGGCTGGCGAGCTCGGCCGAGCTGAACAGGCCGAAGGCCACGATGCCCGACAGCGCGAGCCCCGAAGCCATGTAGTTGTAGACGCGCACCATATGGGCGCGCAGGCCGACATCAAACGCCGCCTGGTCGATAGTCGTGCCGGGTCGATTGAAGGTGCCGAAGTTGGGATTTGCCATCTAGTCTCCAGTCTCCATGGGGTCTTCTTCTTCAATGATCGCGGCCCTAAGCTCCTTTGTCCATGCTCAGCGTTGGCCGTCTGAGCAGCTGTGGGGGAGGCACGTCTTCACTCACATTTAGGTCGAAGTAAGCTGAGCGCGCGAAAAACCTCGAGAAAGGTACATTCACATGGAATTCGGCGCCGCCATCTTCTTTACCGACTACTCGATCTCGCCTGCACAACTGGCTGTCGCGCTGGAAGAGCGAGGCTTCGACTCGCTGTGGGCAGCCGAGCACTCCCACATCCCCGTGCCGCGCCGCACGCCGCCGCCCAGCGGCGGCGAGCTGGAGAAGCGGTACTACGAAGTCATGGACCCCTTCGTCACCCTCACCGCGGCCGCCGCCGCCACGAAGCGGCTCAAGGTCGGCACGGGCGTATGCCTGATCATCCAGCGCGATACGATCCAGACGGCTAAGCTCGTCGCTTCGATCGATCAGGTGACGGGCGGACGTTTCCTGTTCGGCATCGGCGGTGGCTGGAACAAGGAAGAGATCGAGGCGCATGGCACCGTCTTCACCAGCCGAATGCTGAAGATGCGCGAACAGGTGGCGGCAATGAAGGAAATCTGGACCAAGGAGACAGCCGACTACGACGGCCAGATCGTCAAGGTTCCGCCGATGCAGACATGGCCCAAGCCGACGCAGAAGCCACACCCGCCGATCCTGCTGGGCGGCGCGTTTCCTTGGGCGGCGCGACGCGCCATTCGCTATGGCGACGGATGGTATCCGAATGCGACGGCCGGCGACCCCGAGCGGTACATGCCCGCCTTCCGGCAAATGGCGGTCGAAGCCGGCCGCGATCCGAGCTCGTTGCCCGTGACCATGGGAGGCGCGCCCGAAGACCCCGCCAGGCTTGAACGGTTTCGCGAGCTCGGGGCAGTCCGGGTGAACGTGAGCCTGCCGGCCGAGCCCGCCGACAAGATCCTTCCAATACTCGACCGCTGGGCAAAGCTGAAACGCCAGCTCGCAAGCTGACGTGATCAACCCTGCGACCGATCGCGTTCAGACAATGGGTGCAGCGGGGGTAAAGGCACGGCGCTGCGCGGCCGGCATCCTACTGGCGCGAAGAATTGCGGTAGCCGCAGTTTGCCCGGACGGCAGCCCACAACGAAAGGCCGGCGCCACGGGGTCAGAAAATCTGTGCAATCGATTGCACAGCTTTCGCGCCGCTGACTCGGGCTTCACAGAGTGCGAAGTACCAGCGGCAATCCCGGCAGGAGGTCAAAACCGCCCAACGGCCTACGAGCCAGGTTGGCGAGCTTTCGCCCCGCGCACTCGAGCGGCTAGCCGAGCTGCTAAGCACTGTCCGAAGTCAGGCCACTCGCCATAGTCCGATCCTATCGCGCCAGGTCACAGCACTCCGCCCGCGTCTGCCGATCCTGAGCCCTTACGGGGCGGATATAGCTCGCCGGCGACTTGTTGCCGCCGCAGCCGAAGCCGTAATCCGCCGACAGGATGTAGTCCATGGCGAGGGTCTCGCCTTCCTTGAAGCTGTTGCTGACGAGCGTGAATGCCATGGTTTCCTCCGCGATTGCCCGAGCGGTGCGGAGAGTGGACAGGCCGCGTGGTCCCACGCAACCCGGCGCGAAATCCAGTAGGCAGGCATCGCCACGCGAGACTCCCCGGGTGACGCCCCGGGCCAGCGATGGGCTAGGCTCTAAGTCGTCTAGGGAGGAAACAATGAAAGCCAAAAATGGCCGTATCACCCTGCTCGTGCTTGCCGGGCTGCTGTTCGCCGCGCCGGTCGCGGCTCAGAAATCCGGCGGCGTGCTCAAGATCCAGCACATGGACACGCCACCCAGCGCCTCGATCCACGAGGAGGCGACGGTGTCGGCCGCCGTGCCTTTCATGTCGCTCTACAACAACTTGGTAATGTTCGACCAGCACACGCCCAAGAACAGCCTCGAGACGGTCGTGCCCGACCTCGCCACGAAATGGGACTGGAAGGATGACAACAGGAAGCTGGTCTTCACCCTGCGCGAGGGCGTGAAGTGGCACGACGGCCAGCCCTTCACCGCCAAGGACGTCGCCTGCACCTTCGACCTGCTGCTGGGCGGCGAGACCAAGCTCCGGCGCAATCCGCGATCGGCGTGGTGGACCAACGTCGAGAAGGTCACCGCCGACAGCGACACCCAGGCCACGTTTCATCTCAAGGCGCCGCAGCCATCGCTGGTGGCGCTGCTCGCTTCGGGCTACACGCCGATCTATCCCTGCCACGTGCCGCCCGACCAGATGCGGCGCAAGCCGGTCGGCACCGGCCCGTTCAAGCTCGCCGAGTTCAAGATGAACGAGGGCATCAAGCTGGTGAAGAACCCGGACTACTGGAAAAAGGGCCTGCCCTATCTCGACGGCATCGAGTTCACCATCATGCCCGACCGCTCGACGCGGATGCTATCCTTCATCGCCGGTAAGTACGACATGACCTTCCCGTCCGACGTCACCGTGCCGCTGCTCAAGAACATCCGGCACGACGCGCCCAAGGCGCTCTGCACCATGCGCGAGAGCGGCGTCAGCGTGAACTTAATCATCAACCGCGAGTCCCCGCCGTTCGACAATCCCAAGATCCGCCGCGCGCTGGCGCTGACGCTCGACCGCAAGGCCTTCATCGACATCCTGAGCGAGGGCGAGGCCAAGGTCGCCGGCATCATGCTGCCGCCGCCCGACGGCGCCTGGGGCCTGACCGAGGACAAGCTGAAGGACGTGCCGGGCTACGGCGACGTCGCCCAGGCGCGCGAGGAGGCGAAGAAGCTGATGCAGGAGGCGGGCTACGGACCCGACAAGCGGCTGAAGATCAAGGTTAGTACGCGCAACATCGCCACCTTCAAGGACCCGGCGGTGATCCTGATCGACCAGCTAAAGCAGGTCTATGTCGACGGCGAGCTCGAGATCATCGACACCGCCGTCTACTACAACCGTGTGTTCAAGAAGGACTACGTGGTGGCGCTCAACCTGAGCGGCGTGGCGGTCGACGATCCCGATGTGGCGTTCTTCGAGAACTACGGCTGCGGCTCGCTGCGCAATTACAACAACTACTGCGACGCGGATATGACCAAGCTGTTCCAGGCGCAGTCGCGCGAGCTCGATCCGCAGAAGCGCAAGCAGATGGTGTGGGACATCGACCACAAGCTGCAGGCGGAGATCGCGCGGCCCATCATCTTCTACGGCCGCGCCGCTGGCTGCTGGCAGCCGCAGGTCAAGAACCTCACGCTGCACGTCAACAGCATCTATAACAACTGGCGCTTCGAGGATATCTGGCTGGACCGCTAGTCCTCGGACACCCCCGGTCCCGCTTCCGACGGAACCAAGAAAACTTGCCGGCGGGTGAATGTGAGCCTGCCGGCCGAGCCCGCCGACAAGATCCTTCCCTGGCCAAGCCGTGGCCTGTCCTGCCGCACATGATCGCGCTGGCCATTGTCTCCTCGAGCCAAGATCAATTGTCGACGCCTGGCAGTGCCAAGATCGCGCGAACCCGCGTCTGCAACTGTTCCGGGGACTTAACGCCGGAAGCTTCGACAACTTTCTGCCAGCGTTCCTTGAACCTCGGCAACTCCCGCCAGACTTCCGCAGGAACGTAGTACGCTGTCGAGCCTAACCCAGCCTCACGGCCGAACTCGACTAGACCACTCAGGCGCAGTTTCGGACAACAAGGCAGCCGGGACCCGCCTGAAAGGCATCCGCGTAGCTGGTGAAAAGCGCGAACATTACGACCACTTCGTCAGGCGTTAGGTCTGCCAAAGCTCGGCGTATGGCAGACCGTCGACGCAACGCAGTGTAACCGTCGACAATCTTGTTCCGCGCCAGCCGCAACAACTGCACCGCGCAAGCTGACACGAACAGAGCGATGGCCATCCAGAAGGCAAAGAAAAGCCAGTCACCGTAATCGTAGCGGAGCTTCTCAAATTTGTACTGGCGGGCAATTTCTTCGGGTGCCCAAACTACGATGCCTACTGCAATCGCGACGGCTGGCATGATGATCCATCCCCCAAGGGACTTGAACAAAGCGCCAAGCAGCCGAGCAAATTTCGCCAAGAGCGCTCCCGCCAACTTCAGTCAGTCAAGCCGTCACTTATGATGGCCGATACCGGGCATTCAGCAAGACCCACAAGGTCCCCATCGCGAGGCGTAGGCGGCGGTTTGTTCTCCGATGAGTACAATCCCTGCACCTGCTCGCTAAGCGCGGCTAAGAGATCAGTTTGGGCGGATCGGATCATCTGACGAAAGGACGCACTCGACGCGGAGAAACCTATGGCCGAGTCCTACGCGAAGCATCTCGACCGGCTGGAGCATAGCCGGCACGCAGAGAGGGAGGCGACAGGTCCCAATTACGCGGTCCTGCCGCCGTCACCACCTTCTGAGAGCACCGCGACGCCCATGTCCATCATGCCGGGGGAGGATAGGGCATCTGTTGCGACAGGGGGGGCGCAACAGGGAAGCAAGCACCGCGGCCCTGCTGATGTACTATCGATGGCCGAGGCTCGCATCACTGCATTGGTTTGCGCTCGCTATACGTGAGTATGTACCGTGACCGACGGTTTGTCGCAGCGTGCGCCGGCTGGGAGTGACTACCTGAGTCTCGCCGCGATGCTTGTCGTTCCCTTCTGCTGCAAGCGTTGGTACCCCGCAGCAGAGGCAACCCACAACCTCGTGCCAAGGCCGGTAGCTGCGATGCTGCGCGACAAGCTCGTCGATCAGTTCGCGCAGCCGGTTCCGCAGCAGGGCAGCTTCGGCGGCAAACTCGGGCGGCGGCGCGTTGACCTCGGCCAGAAGTTCACGAGCCTCCGCAAGGAAGCCCGCGAACTTCTGCTCCATCTTCTCGTCGTGCGCGATGGCGGCCCAAGCCGGCCGAGATAATCGGCGTCCACCTCGACGGCATAAGCGAAGTCCGGATAGGCAGCGGCCAACTTGGCCATGTCGTCGCGCCAGCCTTGCCACGGCTCAGATGGTCGGCGGCGTATGCTTGAGATGCAGAGCGGTGCGCGCGCCGATGACCGTAAAGGTCAGCGCCGCTTCGAAGACGTGCCGCGCGCGGCGGGCGGCTTTCGATTGATTGCCGCGCAGCGACGCCAGCGCATGGTGCAGCCGGCGGCCGGCCACTGTGACGACGCGGACGAGCGGCGGCGTGATCGGTTGGCGGTCTCGATCAGGGTGTAGATGGCCGCGGCACGCCTGCCGCCGGCGTCGGAGCCGGCGAAGGTCCAGTTGTTGCGGCCGACGGCAATCATCCGGTCATTCTGCCCATATCGGGCCAGAGATCGAGGTCCACTATCGCTGGCATCCGCTTTATGGGCGTCGTGTCCGGCAGCACCGCGGCGAGCAGCGCCTCGCCGGCCGCTTGTCTATCTCGAGGCGGCACCCGGCGTGGTTACGGTGGTTGCGGCCTGGATGCTGGATCCCGTCACCTGCGCCGCAATGGCGATCGGGCGGGCGGCAACGTCGATCGTGCCAGCAATATTGACGCGCTTTGGCGTGCTCTTGCTCTTGGGGATATTGAAGGTCCTGTTGGCCATGCGCGTCGATGATAGCCTAGCGTTCCCGAGCCCCAAGGCGTATCCTACTCACAGCGAGACACTGACTGTGGGCCTGCTCGCGTCATTCCCTCGACGCAGTTTCACCGCAGCCAGCTAGGGACCAAAGCTGGCAGACTCACTCATCGCCACAAGTAGTCCGCCGGTCTTGGTCCCGCCCATGGGGCGGCTGGTCCCGACGATTCGCAACCATCTTCAACATGGCCATCGCCAGCGTGCGCCTGCGCCTCGTGGAAGCCACTTATCGAAGCGACCAATTGTGTTGCGCCGAAAGTGCCCGCCACATATCCCGCACTTCCGTAGCAAGCACGACGACGCACTCACCGCTTTCCGCCGGCCCGGCCGAAGCTGGGATCGGTTTGTCGGGCTGATCGACCGGATTCTGGAAGACGAGAAGACCCGTCCAGCGAAGCAGCGGCAAACCTCGAAACGGATCTTCGAGCGCCTGCGCTTTCCTGCGTGCGCTTCGGCTGGGCCAACCGGTCCGGTTTCCGGATCAAACTCGAATCCAGCGGGAGCGCAAATCCCAGAACCTCCATCAAACTCGGGGGCCGGCGACACTCCTAAACCTTGTGACATCGCGCCTTGGAGAAATCTATAGGTCGCCCCATCTGTTTTTGCCCAGGCTACGATCTGCGCCTCCCTCTTCTCGATCTCCGAAAACGTCCAGTCATCGTGCTGGCACACTTGTTGGACCATGCGCAGATTGTGTTGAATATATGCCTTCTTCTTTTGATCGAATGGAAAGTTCTGCACCTGTTGATTAAGCCCTATCGGGAGAAGCAAAAGATTACCGTGGCGAGCTCCGGCGGATCGAACGGATTGAAATGCAAATCAGAGATGACGACGAAAGTGCCGCTTCCCTCGGCACCGCGAACCGACGGGACGGACGCGATCAGCCCTGCAAGGGAAAGGGCGGCTAGGTCAACGAAAAATGCGACTCGCCTTGCCATGCTGCACCCTTCCCTGCGCGCGGCTCGAATTCGGCCGGCCGCTCACCCTATTTGATCCTGCTCGGAAATAGGTGCTCGGCGAGCTGGATGGCGATCTCCGTGGTCGCGTTGGAGAAATTCGATGCCTGGTTGCCCGCTAGCACGACTATCGCGTCGGCGTCCGGCCAATAGAACATCGCCGTCGTGTAGCCGAAGATCGCTCCGTTGTGGCCGAGGAGCCCGCCGAAGTTTCCGATGCCGAGACCGTAGCCGACATACAGGGGCTTGGTGGTGATCGTGCCAAATTTCATCTGTTCCGCGTGTGTCGCCGGGGTAAGCAGGGCTCCAGTCGCCAGCGCCTTCGCCCATGCTCGCAGGTCCTCAAGCGTCGATATCATTGCTCCGGCGGTCCAGCCCACGGCTGGATTGGTCGCCGTATAGTCCTTGAACTCACCCTTGCCGTCTTCGCCGGCGTAATAGCCGTGGGCGAAGGGCTCAGGGATCGCCGGTGCGATTGGAAAACTCGTATGCCCGAGGCCGAGCGGCTTGAGGATCTTCTCTGTAATGGTCGTTTGAACCGGTTCGCTGGTCACCTTCTCAACGATCATTCCAAGAAGGATGTAGTTAGTGTCGCAGTAGGAAACCTTCTCGCTGGGACCGAAGTCGGGTTTATGTCGCTTCAGGATGTCGAGTACGTCCTGAGGGGCAAAGGACATCAGCGGATTGTCGGTGAAGTCCTTGAGAAACTCGTCGTCGCTGGTGAAGTCGTAAATGCCGGACGTCATACTGAGCAGATGGCGTATAGTGATCCGATTGCCGCTGTCGACACCTTCGAGATAGTTCGAAAGCACGTCGTCGAGGCTCAGCCGGCCATCGTCGACGAGTTGGAGGGTGGCAACGCCCGTGAACGTCTTCGTGATGCTGGCGATGCGTACGTGATCGTCAATTTGCATCGGCGCGTTTGAGGCGAGATCGCTTGTCCCAAAGGCGCGCACCAATGACCCACGACCGGGAATCCAGATGCCTACAATAAGGCCGGGTTGTCGCTGCGCGGTCATTCCTGTGTTGATGATATCGATGAGCGCCTCTTCATCTGCCGGTGGGAAGCGCTCGTCGGCAAGAGCCGTGCCGAGTGACCCAGCGCTGAAGGAGAGAAACAACAGCGCGGCAACAGCCGCAGTCGCCAGCGAGCCCATCCTCCGAACCCCTCCACGAGATGGTGCCAAGCTAATTGCTTCTGGCAAAGTCAACTTAGCACGGCGCTCGCTTGCAGCCAGTAAGCAAGGCTTAGATATCGCCGTTTTTGACCACGAGTAGCATAGTCATGGTGTAGTAGGCATTTTGCCATGAGTTGGCTTTAAGCCCGGTCGTGTCCTTGTTCTGATTTCGTCATCTGTCGGTGCAAAATATCCGACGACGGACATCATGTGGATGGTAGAATTAAGAAGGACCACCCCCGTTCCTTTCCAAATAACGGAGACTCAATGTGCTCCACACCACCAAGCCTGCGGACTACATCCCCATAGAGAAGCTGGCTGAACCCGCCCGCTGCCCCGAGTGCAACGAACTACTCGTCGTATCGGCGGGGGTTTTGCGCCTCGGCCACTACCACTTCAAGGGCGAGGCCATAGAGGGCCTCATCTGGACCTGTAGCGATATGTGCTTCCTGTCTTGGGAGCCATCTCAGCTCATGTCACAAGCTTAGCGCTCTCCCCCACCTCGTGCCGCTGCAACGCGGGACCGTTTTCTTTGCTGGCGCCCCAGCTTAAGCGCGGTGACGTGCAGCTCGCCCTATATCTAGGGGCTGTGTATACCCACAAAATTATCACACGCCAGGCCGACGCTCGGCGATGGAGAGTGCCCTTGAAATGTACATGCGCCTCTCGGTTGTTCCTCCGTCGACCCTCGTGGGCTTAGCCAACCGATGCCTCTTTGAGCCTGCGTCCCGTGCTCTTGATGCTGAGATCTACTGCGGCATCCACCACATCAAAGATGGAAACGATCTGCGAACCCACGCGCTTGTCGTAGCTCGCAGGAGTGGCTTGGTACTCATCTTGGAGCCGGGACTAGAAGGTTGGGTAGAAGTCCCTCCCTTCACCTCAGATATGAAATACGCAGCGTCGCTCGTGCCGGACGGTCTCTACACCATATCTCGTGACCCACGCATCGTGTGCTCCACTGCACTCACGGCCCTCGCGATCACCAACGCTCCGCCCATTCCCTATGACTTCTTAAACGAGAGGCGCGGCTGAGCAAGTCACAGCCCCTCCTCAGCAGTTTTCCTTTTGGTACGTTCGTGCACGGCATCAAAAAATGGAACACTGGCACGGCGTGTCTGCAAATCAGCACACCGATTCATGCACGATCGGCCAAACCAGTGGGTACGACAGGAAGAATCCGCGCATTGAGATCACATGGAATACTCTGTAGAAGGTCGCCCTGCATTGGGAGCTATATTTGGCTTGGACCGACCTAATTTCGGGCTGCTTTGGCTTCGGCACGGCGCCCTTCGCATCTAATCGCCCAGATGAAGATATTGCCAAGGAGGCGATTGCAGCCGCGCAAGCTGAAGGAGCCACCAGAGCTGACTTCGCTCAACTGATCGCGTTGTACCCGCGAAGGTATATAAAAAGCGATCAGGTGCTGCGTGAGCGCATTAGAGAAGAAGCCGGGCGACTCGACAGGTTATGGAAGGTCGCGCCCTCTACTAACGGTCCGGAGACATCCCCGAGCAGTTGACGGCGTTACAACCATGGTGGCCGCTCCGAACCAGAAACCGCCCTGGCCGCTGTGAAAGTCGCGGCGTCGATTCGCCTGTCATAGCTGCGGAAGACGCGCGGTCAGGAGACCGCTTCGGGCGCGACCGGATACCAGATCCCCGGTGCCTGCCCCCTGTCCCTAGCGGGAACTATATCCGGCTGTCCCTACCGAAAACTAGATCCTGCAATATTGATACTGGAGGCTGCCGAGAATCGGTCGCACGGCGATCTCGCCGAACCGCTGAACGGGACGACGGAGCGGTGCAGTCCGACGTGACTTGCGAGCATTAGCATTGGCTGCACCCTGAGTAAGTTAGGGGGCGGCATCCTGCCGGAGCTGCTCAAGCAATTCGCGGTTGACAGTGCCAGTCTGTAGCTGGCCCCTCGCCTGCTGGTACTTGATGACTGCTTCTGCCGTCTTGGTGCCCACTGCTCCGTCAATTGGCCCTGGATTGAAGCCAAATGACCGCAGTCTCGTCTGGACCTCCTGGATTTCGTTACGTTCCAGACGCACTTGGCTGGGCGTCGCCTCCGCAACTGCTCGGTTCGCACTTCCAGCGCGGTTGCTCGCTTCCTTGCTGAAACCGAAGCTTTTAGGTGCATCTGGCGGCAGTGGTGATCTCGGTCCAGGCGGATCAAGTATCGGTTCGCTGTTCGGGTGTTGGTTGGTCGTCGGCTCGGCGGAAGGTATAACAGCGCTCGGCGGTGGCGATAATTGTGCTGACTGTCTCAATTCGAGCGCCAGCGCTTGCTCGGTACTGGCGGCAGATGGCCACAAGTCAAGTATCCCGGGAAGGTTGGCGATGCCCGAGCCAAGGACCGCACCGAGCGCGAAACCAAGCAACAATCTCTGACGGCGGCTACGCGCACGATCGTACGCATTCAGAGCGCCGCGGCGAGCCGCTGTCGCAGCCTCTGGGTCGACCGCTCTTTGCCGATCCCCTCGCTCGGCAAGCTGCCCCGACAGCTTGACCAACCTTTGCTCGGTGACTTCATCGAGTACATTGTCGGCGCGATCAGCAGTGCACCGCTGTTGCAGAGCTTCCCTGCGGCTGCCAGTCCCCGTATCGGCCCATATAGTCCCGTTAGCCGGGCTGATGGCGACATTGGCGGCCAGGATCCTCTGAATGGAGGAATCGAGATCAACCAGTCGATAGGGCTTACGGAGAAAAATGCCGTATCCCTCCGCGGCGGCCATGTCTGTCTCTGCGCCCGATGTGAGTATGGTCCTGGCGCCCGGATGATGTTCGTAGAGCAGACGTAAGAGACTGAATGGATTCGCTTGGCCTGGTGTTTCGAGGTCGGCGAATACGATGTCGACATAGATTGCATCGAGGACGCGTCGCGCCTGGTCTTCACTTGCTGCCTCGATGACATCCAAGCCTGCTTTGCGCAAATGCCGAGCTGTCAATGCGCGTTCGAAAGGCTCGTCCTGCACCACCAGGACAAGAGAGGCAAACCTTCCCGCAGAACCTTCCGCAGTAATAGACTGCGCCAACATGGCGATCCTTTCCCACACCAGTCGCCAATCGAGGACGATGATGTCATCGTCGTCAGTTACATTATTCGTCGACACCAGAGAGCTGCGTCCCGAAAGCTCCGACCTCAATTCCCTGGTCCAACTGGCCGTTCGGTGATGCCCCGCGGCAGCCCGCGTCTCCTGGACCAAAGGGACGCAGAGGGCTCCCTCTAGTGTCCTCCCAGGCGATTCTCACTAAATGTTGAGTGCACCCTATTCCAATTGCTCGGAACGGTGAAGAAGGTAGCGCTGCCGTCCAGTGGAAAAGGCCGTCGCGCCTATCCTCGCCCAGCAACGAACCTTCGTCCGCGCAGACGGTGCAGCTCAACGCCAGGCCCAGCGCCTGATCGGCGTTCCGACCGAGACATGCGTGGAATTCCGTTACGGCGATTTACTTCCCAAACGTTGTCCCTGCTGAAACTATATCCGGCGGTACTGATGATGAAGTCCGCCGAGGATCAGCCACGCTGCGATCTGGCCATATCCGTGGATCGGCCGATGAGCCGGCGAAGCCTTGTCCAGGGACAGATGTGTTCGAAGTTCGTTGTAATAGTCGACATAGGCCACAAGGATGCGGCGCAGATGGGCTTCCCCGAAGACGACGATGTGATCGAGGCATTCGCGGCGGATCGAGCCGATGAGCCTCTCCGCATGCCCGTTCTGCCAGGGCGCCCTCGGGGCGGTCGGGTGATCCCGGATGCCCAACGCAGCAAGACGCTGAGTAACGGCGAGGCCGTAGGCGGCGTCGCGGTCACGTATGATGTGGGTCGGTGCACTGTCCCACGGGAAGGCATCGGTGATCTGGCGGGCGATCCACTCCGCCGTAGGATGGGCCGTCACCGACAGTGATATCAGCCGCCGGCGCTGAAGCCTGAGAATGACCAAAAACGAAGAGCAACTTGGAGCCGACCGTCGGCACGGAGCAGGAAGTCCATGGCACCGACACCGGCCCACATGATTGTTGAGGAAAGTCTTCCAAGTCTGTGACCGCTGTCCATGCTGAATACTACGTCCGACAGTATTCGTGGTGCAGTCCGCCGAGGATTAGCTGCCCTCTGATCCGCACCATCGCGAGCAGGATCGAATTGAAAGAGCGTTGAGTTCCGCGCCGGTGGCAGCAAACGCCTCGGCTGATGATGGGCGCCGATTGTCAGCCGAAAATCGCCGGGCGCGCGTCGCGCCCATCCGCTCGAGCTCGGCTCCGAGCGTCGTGATCTTGCCAGGGCCGAACGCCATTCGTTCGAGCCGTGTGAAGGTGAACTCGAAGTTCGTCGCATTGACACCGACGGTTTTGGTAGCAGCCGCGTTGAAGGTCGTGGTCATGGCTCTCTCTCATCGCATTGCATTGTGGGGTCGTACGCACATAGTTTCAGGATATTCGCCTCTAGCGCGCGCCGACGTACGCCTGGTGTTCACAGACGTCCAGATGCCGGGATCGATGGATGGGCTCAGGCTGGCGCATGCCGTTCGCGAACGCTGGCATCCCATCGAACTGATCGTCACCTCCGCACGTAGCCATATCCCAGTGGATGACCTGCCTGAGCGCGGGCGATTTATTCCCAAGCCTTATAGCGTTACCACGTTATCGAAGGTTTTCTGGGAGATGGCGGGGGCCGACTAGGTGTGTGGTCCCGGGATGAGCTGGTGCGGATCGATCTTGAAGATTGATGGTGCTTGGGTCCAGGTCTCGCAGATGACCTGGTATGGCGTTCGCCACCGCAGCGCCTTCAGGTGCTTGGCGAAGTTGTAGGCGGTGACGAAGGCCAGAACATGGGCCTTGAGGCTTTCCAGGTCGTCGTAGTGGTAGACCTTGACCGTGGCGTCCTTGATCGTGCGGTTCATCCGTTCGGCCTGGCCGTTGGTCCACGGGTGATAGGGCTTGGTCAGCCTGTGCTCGATGCCATGTTCGATGCAGACGCGATCGAAGATGTGCGGACCGAGCCAGCGCGTGGTGGGCCGATCCCTGTTCTTGGGCAGGTCGGCGAAGGCCATGCCGTTGTCGGTGAGCACGATGTGGATCCTGTAAGGGAAGACCTCCACCACGTTCTTGAGGAAGGCCGAGCCTTCCATCTTGCCGACGCTGTCGTGGAATTCGACGTAGGTGAACTTCGAGACCCGATCGATGGCCAGGAACATCACCAGCTTGCCGTCGGCGTGGCGTAACTCGCAGCTGTCGATGTGGACGTAGCCGATCTCATAGGTCTTGAACCGCTTGCGCTGCTCCTTGGTCTCCTCGACCGGCAGCCGGGAGATGCCATGACGTTGGAGGCAACGGTGCAAGGCGCTGCGGCTGAGGTTGGGAATGGTATCCCTCAGGCAGCCCAGCACGTTGTCCAGCGGCAGCAGTGTCTTCTGGCGGAACGCTACCACGATGGTTTCCTCGGCCGGCGTCAGCACCGTGCTCTTCGGCGTCTTGCATTGGCGCATCGGCCATCGTGGTCCGGCTGCGCCATTTCTTCACCGTCTTCGCGTTCACGCCGTATCGGGCGGCAAGGGACCGCGTGCTCTCTTGCGACGCTTGGAACTCGGCTCGAAGACACGGCGTCGTGCGGGCGCTGCCGTGAAGAACGCTTGCCATAGCGCATCCTCCTCCTGACGGTTCAGGATCGATGATGCACCATCAGAGTCCGGGACTGCACAGCTAGTGCTGATCAGCGTCCGCCACGAAGCGCGCGGTAAGTGACCTCGGCGAGCATCGATCCAGCAATTTTGCGAGAGGCGGCCAGACCTACTCGGGATGATCATCAGAACGTGATGGTTTGGGCGTGTTACCGAGAGCATCCGCTCGCTCGGCGAGCACCCGCAGGATCAGTGCCAGCAAAGCTTGCGGCCGGAGAGGTTTCGTCATCAGCGGCCGGTGCCGGTACTCCGCAGGGACCAATGCGGAATAGCTCGTGATGAAAACGAACGGGACCCCCCAACGTGTCCAGCATCATCGATACCGGGAACACCATTTCGCCGCCAATGTTGATATCGGGGCCCGCCCAACGATGCGGCGATGTCAGCCGTCAAGGACGAGGCCGCGGCTATTTTGAGGCGCCACCTTCTGCACCCGCGCGACCGCTAGCAGCGTCCGACATGCCGACGCGTCGCCATTCGACCGATCTCCGTGGCCGGCGTCACGACCTCGGTATCGGCGTCCGTGACATGGCGGCCGGACTCGGGATCGAACTGCGGCGTCTCCTCAGCATGGAAGATGGCACGGCAACGGAAGAAAATAACTCCTTCTATCGCACGTGGCTGAGCCGGATCGAAGGCTGGTCGAGTGGCCAGCGACAAACGCAGATGGAGCGCGCAAGCGCCGGTCAGCGGTTCACTTGACCTAACGGCCAGGACGAGACCCAGTACCTTTATCGAAACATCGCCGGGCGCGAAGGTCAGCAGACCGTTGGCGAGCTTCGTGCCCACGACCTCCATATGGTCGGCGAGCGGCGCCCTTTTTTTCAAAAAGAAATTACGGCCCCCTTGAAGTCCCCAAGCCGCGTTCTTCATTCTCCACCTAGGAATTTGACTAACGGAGGTAAGGTATGACGATCGGGTCAGCTGCTTCCCGGCCCGGCCATGAGCCGGCGGTGCCGCTCCCCTCTTGCCGTCCGCTCGAGGCCCGCAAGCAGGCGAGGGTGGAGCAGGCTATGCCGGAGGACTGCGACGCGGAGAGCGAAATCCGGTATCCGACGGCGCCGCAGACTGTCTCCTGGCCGCGGGTTTTTCCGCAGCTCTGAGCCAGCGAAACCTGCGTGGCGCCCCAGAACGGCAGTCGGCCAAACGGCAGCCCGGCAGCGTGCCGGCGGGCGTCAACGGCCACCCTTCCGTCTTGCTTGACGTTGGCGATTAGCCGCCGGACTTCGTTGCCGGCACACGCCGTTCGTATTTGTAGTCCGGCATCCCCTTCAGCGAGTCCTTGGTCCAAGTCGTCGTCAGGACCAGGGACGTGTCGTCGCGCGAGAACCTGATGTCGCTCCAATTCACCACGACATCCTTCGCACCCATGCCGAGGAAGCCGCCGACCGAGACCACGACCTTCTTGATGGCCCCGCCGCCGTCGACATAGATGTCCTGGACCTTGCCCACCGTCTCGTGATTCTCGTTCTGGACGGTTGCGCCGATGATGGCGGCGCCCGACATCTCGTCGGCCGAATTGAAGTCGCCCGTCGAGGTCGTGGCCATGTTGCGGTCAGCCGCGGACGCCGACCGGTTTGGATCGGCGGCGGTCAACGGACCCTTGTCGCTGAAGACTTGGCCGCGCCAGGACGTGTCGCCGTACCTGTATTCGGGCCTTGCCTTCAGCTCGTCCTTGGTCATGTTGACCATGACCTTCTCGCCGTAGTTCTCAACGCGCAGGTCGGACCATGCGATCCGTACCTCGCGCTCACCGACGCCGAGAAAGCCGCCGACCCCGACCATGACGCTGTCGACGTGGCCATCAGGGCCAATGTAGATCGACGTGATCTGCCCGATCGTTTCGTTCTGGGCATCCTGGATCTTGCGGCCAATCAGCTTGCGCGTGTCGACTGTCGCGGCGGGCGCCGGCAGAGGGCTAGTCGCCGCCCCCGGCGGCGGCGGGCTGGTGGCCTGCTGCGGCTGGGCATAGGCAGCCGTGCCGCAGGTCAACGAGACCGCGAGGATAATGTGCTTGAGCATGTACGCTACCCTACGAAAGCGAGATACCTGGCCAACGAGCGGCAGACGCGGCCAGTTCCCCCGTCTTTCCATGGCGAGCGCCCGTCTGACGAGCCGGGTCCCGGCGGCCGGGCGTTCAGCCCTGACAGCGTTCAAAGACGCTGGAAGCCCGTAGCGGTGGTGCGTTGGTGAGCGCGCGCGCCCGCAGCGCCACGGTGCAGACGAAGCGCGGGTCCTTGCAGATCGTGGCCAAACCCTCGGGCAAAAGCATCTCGGCATATTTGCGTTCCCAGGTGAAGGGAGGCGCCTCTATCCAGCCGATGCCGTGCCCGCCATGGCGCAGGACCAGCACCTGACCATTCCGTTTGGCTTCCCACAGATTGTCGTTCGAGAGGGCGTTGATATCCTCGATGTTGTGTACTGCACAGTAGATCTCGCCATCGAGGCGGCGCGAGGCGCGTTCTTGCACGCACCGTTTGGCAAGTGCAATGAGGCGTACTGCCCCCGGATCGAGAAGAACGGCCGCACAAGCTTCCATCTCGATCCAACGTGGCAGCCGGCGGCCGGTTCGCCTTTCACCCGCGATTTCTGTTGGCAACTGCTCCTGACTGGCCGTCCTGCAGGCCGCCGGCAAGAGCAAGGAGCACGCTCGATGTTGGATCGAACGGGCTGTTCCTTGCTTCAGCGATAGTGAACCAGGCAGGCGCAGACAGACGACACCGGCAAGCGCCATCGGCCGTTCCGTCTGGTAAGCTTGAGCCCATGGCCGCGCGCCACGACGCTGAAATCCTTCTGAACACAATCCGGGAGAGAATGGGCAGCCATTTTACGCTGTCGATGGCGAGTGGCACATCACGCTCTACAACGAGGATGCCGCGCGCCACTTCGGCCGTCCGGCGACAGAGATGCTCGGCCGAAGGTTGTGGGATGTCTTCGCGCACGATGTCCACGCCGCACGCGGGCGAATTCTTTTCGATGCCATGGCCCGGCGCACGATCGTAAAAGGCGAAACCCAGTCAATGATCGGGGAGCGATGGGTTTCCTACTGCATGTTTCCCCTGCTGACGCAGCGCACCAACTGTCCGCTTCATCTGCTTGGAGATCTTGTCGACCGGCGTCCTGGCCTTTGAGTGCTTGCGCAACTCAGCCTGCATCGCCTTCGTCCATCCGCGTCTTATCGGGACTGCCATCTGCCGCTGCGCTCGCGAAGGGCTCCGCACAGCCGCCCAAGGCTCTCATCGTGCTTGTTTGCAATGTGCTACGGCACAGAACTGACTTCACGCGCCATACTCGGCTGGCAGCAAGAACATCGCGTCGAATGGCACTACATCGCGCCTGGCAAGCCGACGCAGAACAGCTTCATCGAGTCCTTCAATGGCAGACTGCGCGACGAATTCCTTAACGAACATCTGCTCACCAGTCTCGCTGAAGCCCGCAGAATCATCGAAGCTTGGCGGATCGACTACAATACCAAGCGACCACACACGAGCCTCGACGGGCTTACACCCACGGAGTTTGCAGCCCACCCCAGCCAGGGGCATACTCAGAATAGACTCTACCTTCTGCGTGAGGTCATTCTGGGGAGCACGTCAGGCGGAACGTGCTCGCGGTTTGCGCCCATCTAAAACTTAGATGGCAGTTACCTTGAAGTACGTAGTTTCGCCCGATTTGGCAGCACGCTAATGTCGAAGCAATCGCGATACACAACGCTTCGATCTCTAGGCACCCATGTGTTGGCGTCTACCGAGAGCGGACCAGGCGGTGTGTTCGCCGAATTGCAGTCATAAGCAATCGACCAAGGAGGAAAGCCAAATGTCTTCGTTGTCACGACTTCGAATCGGGCGGCTTGGCGCCCTTGCCGCCCTTGCTGGGGCTTGGCTCGTAGGCGCTGCGGCATCCGCCGGCGCACAGGAGATGTTCCAACCCCAATGCTTCAAGCCGATGCCCGGGACCACGAAGACCCTGTCCTATGCTGGGAAGCCCGGCCCCTATCGCCTGGCGCTGGTGAACGGCTTCGTTGGCAACAGCTGGCGCATCCAGATGATCCAGAGCCTCAAGGCCTGGGCCACCCGCCCCGAGAACGCCAAGTCCTTCAGGGAACTCAAGATCGTCAGCACTGGCACCGATGTCGCCGCCCAGATCGCGGCGATCGATAACCTGATCGCGGCCGGCTATGACGGCATCATATTCATTGCCGTGAGCCCGACGGCTTTCAAGCCGGTCATCGCCCGCGCCAAGCGCGCCGGCACAATCCTCTCTTCCTTCGACAATGTCGTCGATTCGGAGGAGATCCTGCTCGTCAACGAACCGCAGGTCGAGTTCGAGCAGGTGAAATCGCAGTTCGTCTTCGACAATCTGACGACGAAGCAGGGCAAGGTGCTCGAGATCCGCGGTCTGCCCGGCAATTCGGTCGACCGCGACCGGTCTATCGGCTTTCACAACGTATTCGACAAGAAGCCAGGCATCGAGACCGCGACGGTGGTCGGCAACTGGGATGACGGGACCGTCCAAAAGGTCGTCTCCGACGCCATCGCCACGCACGGTCAGTTCATCGGCATCGTGACACAGCACGGCACGACCGGCCTCATGAACGCGTTGAAGGACGCGAAGCATCCGAAAATCCCAATCGGCGGAGCGGGCGAGAACGGCTCGCTGCGCATGATCCATGACGGCGGCGTGACCAGCATCGCGCGTGTGCAGTCGCCGGCTCTGTCCGTTGTCGCCATGAAAGGCGTCATCGCGCTTCTTGAAGGCAAGAAGCTGCCCCAGCATGTCGGACTGCCGGTTCCGACCCTCTACTCGAAGGATCTGAAAGACGGCGAGAATTATTCCACCTCGCTGCCCGATAATTTCCAGGCAGGCGCCGACTTCAAGGAATGCGATATCGTCCTGCCGTTCCAGGAACTGTTGAAGCAGACGCCGGACAACATCTGACGCCTTGTGACGTCCGCAGGCATTCGCGGCTGCGCCGGCCGCGAATGCGCCGAGCTGTATCGCCCGCAGAGCGCCGATCAAGAGAGTGTGCCATGAGCCCCGATCCCGGGCCCCACAGATGAGCGCAACGCTCCCTCTTGAAGAGGCGTCTGGAGGGCATCCCCTGCTTGCCCTCGCGGCTGTGGGCAAGCGCTATGGCGGCGTCGTCGCGCTCGAAGATGTCAGTTTCGCGGTCTCGGCTCGCTCGATCCACGCCGTCCTCGGCGAGAACGGAGCGGGCAAGAGCACGCTGATCAAGATCGTCGGCGGCGTCGTTTCGCCCGACTCCGGGTCCATCGAGATCGACGGCAAGGAGGCCGTCTTCCTCGCTCCGCGCGACGCGATCTCGAATGGCATTGTTTGCGTCTTTCAGGAACTATCGCTGATCCCAGATCTCACGGTCGCAGACAATATCTGCATCACCGATGCGCCCAGCCGTTTCGGTCTCATCGACCGCCGCGCGCAATTGCGCCGCTCCGAGGCGCTGCTGGCGACGATCGGCTGTGAAGACATCAATCCGCGCCTCACCGTCAAGGACCTGCCGCTGTCGCGGCGCCAGCTCATCGAGATCGCGAAGGCTCTCGGGCGCGATCCGCGCCTGCTCGTCCTCGACGAGGCGACCTCTGCGTTGACGGCGGCGGACGCGCAGAGGGTCTATCGCATCGTCCTCAATCTGCGCGAGCGCGGGCTTGCCGTCATCTACATCTCGCATCGCATGCACGAGATCGAAGAACTCGCCGATACTTGCACAGTACTGCGCGGCGGCCACCATATCGCGACTTTCAAAAGCAGTGATAGGCGTCCGGACGAGATCCTGCAGATGATGATCGGCCGCGATCTCAGCCGCATCTATCCGCCGAAGCCCGCGCCCGCCACTCCGAAGCCGCCCGTGCTCGAGGTTTCGCGCTTCTCCTGGACCAACCGGCTCTCCGACGTGACGCTCACGGTTGGCCGGGGCGAGATCGTTGGTCTCGGTGGCCTCGACGGGCAGGGCCAGCGGGAGCTGCTGCTCGGTCTCTTCGGCGTGCTGCGCGAGACGAAGGGCGTGATCAGGCTCAACGGGCGGAACGTCGAATTGCGCAGCCCGGCAGATGCGCAGGCCGCCGGTCTGTCGCTTGCGCTGGTGCCCGAAGACCGCAAGAGCGAAGGGCTGATGTTGTCGATGTCGGTGCGCGAGAACATGACGCTTGCTGCTCTGCGGCGCGTATCGCGTGGCCCTCTGATCGATCTCGCCGAGGAGACGAGGATCGCCACGCAGGCGGTCCGCGACCTCGCCATCACGGCGGCCTCCCTCGAGAGTCCGGTCGGAAGTCTTTCGGGCGGCAATCAGCAGAAGGTTGTGCTTGCCAAATGGCTGATGATCGAGCCGCGCATCATCCTCCTCAACGATCCGATGCGCGGCATCGATGTCGGCACCAAACAGGAACTCTATGGCGTGATGCGCACGCTTGCGGACAAGGGCGTAAGCATCCTCTTCTACAGCACGGACCATGACGAGCTGATCGGCATGTGCGACAAGATCGTCGTGCTCTACCAGGGGTGCGTCGTGTGCGAGCTGACCGGCGAGGCGATGACGGAAGCCAACATGATGGCGGCGTCGCTGAGCCTGCCGCAAGCGGCGGCGCGCATTGAGGCGTGCACATGAGCGAGGAAGCCCTGGAGCGGATCGGTCGGACGAAGAGCGGCGGCGGCGGCGCGGGCCACCGCGATCTTGGCATCTGGCTGCGGCGCAACCAGGGACCACTGCTCGCATTCACGCTCTTCGTTGGCCTCTTTCTGGTCTTTCTCGTGCTTCATCCGCGTGGCTTCTCACCGCTCGTCTTCCAGACGACGGCGAATGAAGGAGTTGCGCTCGCCCTGATCGCCATGGGACAGACCCTGCCGGTGCTGACGGGCGGTCTCGATCTTTCGATCGGGCCGGTGCTCGCGCTCAGCAACTGCCTCGCCTCGAACGTCGTCAACGGCTCGCCCTTGGAGATCACTCTTGGCGTCCTGCTCGTGCTCGCCACCGGGGGTGCTTGCGGCCTGATCAACGGCGTCATTGTGGTTTATGGCCGCATCCAACCGATCATCGCCACGCTCGCGACGGGTGCCATCTTTACCGGCATCGCCTACCTTCTGCGACCGGTTCCGGGCGGGGAAGTTGATGCCGATCTCGGCGATCTCGCGACGGGGATGGTCGGTGGCGTGGTGCCGGTTTCACTTCTCCTCCTCGTTGCGGCAGCCGTCATCTGGTGGTTGTTCAAGAGCTCGCCTCTCGGCCGCGCAGCCTATGCTGCGGGGTCGTCCGAGGCGGCGGCCTATATGTCAGGCCTCAACGTCGACAAGGCGAAGCTTGCGGCCTACGCGCTGGGCGGCCTGTTTGCCGCCATGGGCGGGCTGGTCCTCGGATTTCAGACGCTGACCGGCGATGCTCAGATCGCCGGCGACTACACGTTGCGATCCATCGCGGCTGTGGTGATCGGAGGAACCTCGCTTGTCGGCGGCAGCGGCGGCGCCATCGGCTCGATCTTCGGCGCCTATCTGCTGCGCACGATCAGGGGCGTCCTGTTCTTCGCGGGCGTGTCGCCCCTGACGCAGCCGCTTTACGAGGGCCTCGTGCTGCTCGCCGCCATCGGCATAGGCGGCGCGCGGATCATCAGCGTCAAGAACCGTCTCGACCTCATGGCCACACAGGAAGTGAGCCGGGGTGAGCCGGCAAGACGGCTCGTCCAAGGCCTGGACAATTCAGTCCTCGTTTCGCTCGCGGCGATCATCCTGATCGTCGCCGTCGGCAGCTTCTTCCTGCCCGACTTCCTGTCCGTGAAATACCTCATCCAGCAGTTGCGCATCGCCTCGTTTCTGGGCGTCATCGCGACGGGGGCGATGGTCGTCATCCTGCTCGGCCATATCGACCTCTCGATCCCGTGGACGATGACCGTCGCCGCCATGGTGTCGACGACGATCACGGGCTTCGGCGGGCTGTGGGTCGATCTTGCCATCCCGGCCGGTCTCCTCGTCGGCCTCCTGGTCGGCTTCGTCAACGGGATCGGCGTTGGAGTCATACGCCTGCCTTCGATGATCCTGACGCTCGCCATGAACGCAGTGCTGCTCGGACTGACGGTCGTCTACACCGGCGGTTTTGCGCCTCAGACCAAGGCATCGCCCCTGATGCGCTGGCTCGGGCGCGACAGCTCGCTGATCGGCATACCGAACGTGCTGTGGGTGTGGCTCGCTCTCGGCGCCTTCGTCGTGCTGGTGCTGCGACGAACCGCACTCGGACGGTCAATCTTCGCCGTCGGCAATCGCGAGATCGCGAGCTATCTCTCCGGCATCCGAACCGGGCGGGTGATCTGCACGGCCTTCGTCTTTGCCGGCTTTACCAGCGCACTCGGAGGCATCCTGCTTGCCGGCCGTTTCGATCAATCTTATCAGGGCATGGGCAACGACTATCTCCTGCCCGCCATCGCCGTCGTGGTGATCGGCGGCACGCATATTCTCGGCGGGCGCGGCACCTATCTCGGCACGGTTGCCGGCGTCCTCGTCATCACACTCTTATCGAGCGTGCTCTCGGTGATGCAGATGCCGGAGGCAACCCGGCAAATCATCTACGGCGTGGTGATCATCATGATGCTGCTGCTCACGGCCGCGAGGCCAAGGCCCGCCGCCCAAGGCAGGAGGCGATAATCGCGACAGGCTCTAACGACGGAGAGAACCGATGCAGCAGTTCTCGACATCGATGCTGCCCGGTCGGGTGCGGTCAGCACCTCTGCCCCAAGCTAATGTCCGATTTTGCGGGCTGATGACGTCCGCATAGCGCGAAACTGATGACACCTCCGCGTCAAGGTCGAACGAATAATTGGAGGTGATTGGGTAGCTATCTCGCAGCGAATTAGCCATTTCCAGTTTTGTGGTGCAGAATCAAGACGAAGCCTAGCGATCTAAGGCTGAGATGCAAAATCAGTTTGACAACCTTACTGGACTGCCTACCGTCGACCCGGTCGAACGTGCAAGCAGTTATGCAAGCGACTATTTGCTGAGCGCTCATCCCGCACTGCGGCCGGCTTGGGAACCGTGGAACTGCCGCGTGGCTGCCGAAGGGGCGGGCGGCATGATCGACGAACGAAGGGGTGTGGGGGAGGAGGAACTGCCCATGGAAGCCGAGGAGCAGGCCGTGGCAGAGATCGGCCCTTCCATGGCGGCGGGTGGCGCGATAGCGGTGGAAGGCGGCGGTCTTCTCGCGGTGCGCGGCATATCCAAGCAATTCGGCGGAACGCAGGCACTGGTCCAGGTCGGCATGCATCTGAATGCCGGCGAGATCGTCGCCCTCCTCGGCGAGAATGGCGCCGGCAAGTCGACACTGATCAAGGTTCTGGCGAGCGTCTATACCCTCGACGAGGGGACCGTGACTTTTCGCGGACGCGACGCGACGAATTCGCTCCGGCGCCTGCCCATCGCCTTCATCCATCAGGATCTCGGCCTCATTGACTGGATGACAGTTGCCGAAAATATCTGCCTGACCCTCGGCTATCCCCGCTTTGGCGGCATGATCGACTGGCGGGAGGCGCGGAAGCGGGCTGCGCAGGCGCTGGAGGCGCTCGGCGCCGACTTCGATCCCGAACTCAGGATCCAGAGCCTCAGCCGGACCGAGAAATCGCTCGTCGCGATCGCCCGGGCGCTTGCCGCCGAGGCCGAGATCCTTGTCCTCGACGAGCCGACCGCGAGCCTTCCAGCCGACGAAGTCGCAAGGCTGTTTGCCGCCTTGCGGCGCCTTCGCGAGCGGGGTGTCGGCATGATTTATGTCTCGCACCGGCTCGACGAGGTGTTCGACATCGCCGACCGCATGGTCGTCCTCCGTGACGGTCGGGTCGCGGGCGAGCGCCGGATCTGCGAGACGACGCCGGAGGAGGCCATCCTGCTCATCGTCGGCCGCGAGCCTTCCCAGGTGTTTCGGCGGCCGGCACAACGGGAAGGGGTTGCGCGCCTGGTGCTCGAAGCGATGACCGTCGAGGGGGCCGGCCCGGTGGATTGCTCGATCCACGCCGGCGAAGTGGTCGGCCTGGTCGGGCTGCGCGGCGCCGGCCAGGAGCATGTTGGGCGCGCGCTTTTCGGCCTGCACCCGATCATCGGCGGGCGCTTTGTGCTCGACGGCAAGCCGGCGCTCGCCAGTTCGCCGCGTCAGGCAATGGCAGCCGGCATCAATCTCGTCTGCGCCGATCGCGTCGGCGAATCGGTGATGCCGAATCTGACCGTTCGCGAGAACCTCTTCCTCAATCCGCTCGCCGCCGGTCTCGGCGTGTTTTCCTTCCTCGCCCCGGGCCGCGAGAACCGAGCCTCGCGCGAGCTCGGTCTGCAGGTCGGTCTTCGACCGAACGATCCGACGCTCGCGATCGAACTGCTCTCCGGCGGCAATCAACAGAAGGTCGTGATCGGCCGCTGGCTGCACCTTGAAAGCAAGGTCTACATCTTCGAGGATCCCACGGCAGGCGTCGATGTCGGCGCCAAGGCCGAGATCTACCGGCTGTTCGATGTAGCTCTCCAGGCGGGAGCGGCGATCATCATCGTCTCGACCGATTTCGAGGAGGTGGCCAAGGTGTGCCACCGGGCGCTCGTCTTCGATCGCGGCCGCGTTGTCGCGGAACTCGGTGCCGGCGATCTTTCCGTCGAGAACCTCCTGGGCGCTGCTTCCGCACGGGTCGGGCAAGTGGCGAAACACGGCGATCTGCAACAAACGACTTCCGGCGGAAATGCAATCTATTAAGTCCAACGCACTCGAACCGACGCGCTCCGAACTCGCGAGGCTGTCAGGCTGGCAGCAGATTGGGCGCATTCTGCCAGTCTACGGCCTGCCGCTCCTGACGATCCTCCTGATCATCTTCTTCTCCATCCTGCTGCCGACGACCTTTCCGACCTACCTGAACTTTCGATCGATTCTCGCCGACAAGGCGATCATCGCACTCCTGTCTCTTGCGGCGACCCTGCCGATGATGGCTGGCCGCATCGACCTCACCGTCGGTTTCGGCATCGTCATGTGGCACATCCTCGCCATTGGCCTGCAGGTCAAATACGGCGTGCCGTGGCCGCTCGCGATCCTGATTGTGCTTGCGGCCGCTGCCCTTGTCGGCCTGATCAACGGCCTCCTCGTCGAGGTGGCGCAGATCGATTCCTTCATCGCCACGCTCGGCACCGGCACGATGCTCTACGCGCTCGCTCTCTGGTTCACCGACGGGCGCCAGATCATCGGCTCGCTTTCGCCCGCCTTCATCGCCATCAACACGACCTCCATCATCGGGATACCGATACCCGCAATTTACGTCATCGTGCTCGCCATCGTGCTGTGGATCGTCAGCGAGCGGTTGCCGCTTGGGCGCCACGTCTATGCGATCGGCGCCAACGAGAAGGCCGCCGCGCTGAACGGCATCCCGGTCAGGGCCTATGTCATAGGAGTCTTCGTTGGCTCGGGACTGATCGCCGGCATCGCCGGCTGCGTGCTCGCCGCGAAACTCCGCATCGGCCAGGCAAATGTCGGACTCGACTATCTCCTGCCGGCGCTGGTCGGCGCCTTCCTCGGATCGACGACCATCAAGCCAGGCAGGGTCAATGTCTGGGGGACGATGTTCGGCGTCCTGATCCTCGCCGTCGGCATCTCCGGCATCCAGCAGCTTGGCGGCGCCTTCTTCGTCGAGCCGCTGTTCAACGGCACCACGCTGGTCATCTCCATCGCGCTTGCCGCGTTCGCGCAGCGGCGGCGTACCATCGCGCGGCCGGCACGGGCCACGAGCGATTCGAGTTGACCGGCGGCCATCAAGCGCGGCTGTCGCCTTAGCGCCGGACAAACCGGGCCTGACGAGCCGTCGGAAGGCTCGCCAGAAGTCTCACACGGAGGGAACGAGCATGTCGAAATTGCGTATCATGATAGGGGCACTTCTCGCTTCTGCTGCCGCCTTCGGATTGTATATCCCGACCACGCAGGCGGACGACGACGCTTTCATGAAGGCGGCCAAGGACTATGTCGCCAAGGCGGCCGCACCGGTGACCGAATGGACCGGCCCGACAACGGGACCGAAAGCACAGGGCAAGAAGTTGGTCATCTATGTTTCGGCTGACCAGCGCAATGGTGGGGCGCAGGGTGTCGGCGACGGCGCCCAGGAAGCCGCCAAGGCATTGGGTTGGGATTTCCGCATTCTCGATGGGCAGGGTTCGGTTCCGGCGCGCACCTCGGCGCTGACCCAGGCCATCGCGCTGAAGCCGAACGGCATCATCCTCGGTACGGTCGATGCGGCCGAGCAGGCGCCGGTCATCGAGGAAGCGGCAAAGGCGGGGATCAAGATCATCGGATGGCATTCCGGCGCGGCGCCGGGGCCGATCAAGGACGTCCCCGGCGTGATCACCAACATCACGACCGATCCGCTCGAAGTCGCAAAGGCTGCCGGTCTCTATGCCGTCGTCGATTCGGGCGGCAACGCCAATGTCATCCTGTTCACCGACTCGATCTACGCGATCGCGACCGCCAAGACCAATGCCGAGAAGGCCGCGGTTGAGGGCTGCACCGGCTGCAAGGTGCTCTCGATCAAGGACACGCCGATCGGCGACCTATCCAACCGCATGGGACAGCTCACCACCTCGCTCCTCTCGCAATACGGCAAGGACTGGACGTATTCGATCGCGGTGAACGATCTCTACTTCGACTTCTCGGCGCCCTCGCTCGCCTCCGCCGGCATCGCCCCGGCAGGCGGCTATCCGCGCCAGATTTCGGCCGGCGACGGTTCCGTGCCCGCCTTCCAGCGCATCCGCGACAAGCAGTACCAGATCGCTACCGTCGCCGAGCCGCTGCATCTTCATGGTTGGCAGGTCATCGACGAACTGAACCGTGCCTTCGCCAGCGAGGCTCCGAGCGGCTACGTCGCCCCGGTGCATCTGTTCACGCCGAACAACATCGAGAAGGACGGCGGCGACAAGAACATCTTCGACCCTAGCAACGGCTACAAGGATCAGTACAAGAAGATCTGGGGCGTGAAGTAAGCGACCCGACCGATCACCAAAGAACCACCGAGGGTGGCGTTTCGGCGCCGCTCTCCGATCTTCGCGATTCCAGCGGCGGCGTCCATGTGGGCGCGGTCTCACATGCATTGCGGGCCGCGCTTTTTTCCGGAACTCCAGTTCCCGCGTGGCTCCGAGCCTGCACAAGCTCGTGAGGGGCGCCCTGAAATTACGACTGCCGGTCCGCCCAATCCCTCTTCGCTCTAGGCATAATCCAATATGGAGACAGACAATGGCCAGCAACGATCTACCGAAGGCCGACTACGCCACCAAAAACATGAAGCTCGTTGGCTACAGCGACCAGGGCGGCCGCTGCGACGGCGTCCAGATCATGGTGAAGTACGGCCATGCCTATATTGGGCACATCTTCTCGAAGGGCTTCACCGTCGTCGATGTCCGCAACCCGAAGAAGCCAAAGGTGGTGAAGCACGTCGCGGCGCCGCCGAACACGTGGACGCTGCACCTGCAGGCATTCGACGACCTACTGCTGGTCATCCACAACAAGGACATGTTCGCGCAGCCCGAGCTCGCCGACGAGAAGAACTACTACAAGGGCTCGGTCGATCATCACGCCAAGGAAGAATCCTCCGGCCGCAATTGGTCGGCGGGCCTCGCCGTCTATGACATCTCGAAACCCGACGATCCGAAGCAGATCGGCTTCATGCCGGTCGAGGGCACCGGGTTGCATCGCCTCTGGTACGTCGGCGGGCGCTGGGCCTATGCCTCGGCGCTCCTCGACGGCTTCTCCGACTACATCCTCGTCACCATCGACATGCAGGACCCGAAGAAGCCGAAGATGGCGGGCAAGTACTGGCTGCCGGGGATGAACGTCATGGCTGGCGAGAAAGCCAACTGGCCGACCAAGAACGGGCGCTTCGGTTTGCACCATGCGATCATCCACGACGACATCGCCTATTGCTCGTGGCGCGACGCCTGCCTCGTGGTCGTCGACGTCAAGGACAAGGCGAAGCCTAAGCAGATCATCCACAAAGTGTGGGCACCCCCCTTCGGCGGCGGCACCCACAACGCCCTGCCGCTGCCCGACCGCAACCTCCTCATCGTCGTCGACGAGACGGTGCTCGACAACCAAGAGGACGGTTTCAAGCCGATCTGGGTGTTCGATAACCAGGTGCAGTCGAACCCGATCAGCATCTCCACATTCCCGGCGCCGTCGGACAAAGACTATCTCCAGGTCGGTGGCCATTTCGGCCCGCACAATGTTCATGAGAACCGACCGGGCAGCTTCCAGAGCTCGGAGCTGATATTCTCGACCTACCAGAATGCGGGCCTGCGGGTATACGACATTAAGGACCAGTTTAGGCCGAAGGAAGTAGCGGCCTTCGTTCCGCCGCCGCCGAAGAAATGGGTCGATCCACGGCCGAATCGGCCGGTCGTCCTCCACTCGGCCGACGTGTTCGTCGACAAGAACGCGCTTTGCTATGTGACCGACTTCAGTGCCGGGCTTTACATCGTCGAATACAAAGGGTGAGGGGTAGTCAAAGATACGAGGCTTGTCGGATGCAGTGGATGGGACTGTCTCGCGGCAGGTCCTTGCGTCTTTCGATGGACGCTTCGCGGACTTCTCCTTCTAGTGGTGTGTTTGACCGGCGTATGTCGCTTCCGGACTATCTGATCTCCCTGAAGCCGACTTCGCCGTCTTCTACAGTCCCAAATCCCGAGACGACGTAACGTGGCAGGAAGTAAGTCGGATCCGCAGCACCCTTCGGGATCGCAAGAACACCTACATTCTGTTCTACGGAAGAACTGGCGAAGCGAGAAAGATGGCGACAGTAATTGCAGCACTGGAGCGCACGACCCACTCAAAGGACATTAGAATCTGCAACGCCGACAAGCTCAATGTAGCCGAACCAGAAACGAGCCAGAAGAAGGCAAGCCCTACGAAGCGATTCAGTGCAATACCCCGCTCACCAAAGCGGCGCCTGAAGGGCCGCAAGTAGGTAGTATTCGCGTGGTGGTGGGTGCAATAGAGCAGCGCGATCACCGGATGGGGGCGCCGGGAGGTTCGCCCTCGCGCGTTGTTGGCCGGAGAGAGTGAGAGGGCTGCGCCGATTTTCGTGACGGTTTGGAGGTCGAGAGAGATTCTCCCGGCCGGCCGTCGCGGAGTCTATCGAGATGGCAAAGGCAAATCAGAAGATCATTCTCAGCGCCTCGCGCGATATCCCCTTCAACAAACTGGTGCTCAGCCAATCGAACGTCCGGCGTTTGCAAGCCGGGGTCTCGATCGAGGAGCTTGCCGAGGATATCGCTCGGCGCACGCTCCTGCAGAGCCTCAGCGTTCGGCCGGTTCTCGATGCCGATGGCGCCGAGACTGGCATGTTCGAGATCCCGGCCGGCGGCCGCCGCTATCGTGCGCTTGAACTTCTGGTCAAGCAGAAGCGCCTAGCCAAGACGGCATCGGTCCCCTGCGTCGTGCGCGATACCAGCGTCGATGCTTCAGCGGAAGAGGATTCGTTGGCCGAAAACCTCCAGCGCGCTTCCCTACATCCCCTCGACCAGTTCCGTGCCTTCAAGGCATTGGGCGACAAGGGTGCCGGAGACGAGGAGATTGCCGCCCGCTTCTTCGTCGCGCCCGCCGTAGTGAAGCAGCGGCTGCGCCTTGCCGCGGTGTCGGAGAAGCTTCTCGATATCTATGCCGAGGACGGCATGACGCTGGAGCAACTCATGGCCTTCACCGTCGCTAACGACCATGCCCGGCAGGAGCAAGTCTGGGCGGCGATTCAGAAGTCCTACAACAAGGAGCCGTATCTGATCCGCCGCCAACTCACCGAGGGCGCCGTCAGGGCCTCGGACCGCCGCGCCCGGTTCGTTGGGACCGAAGCCTACGTGGCGGCCGGCGGTGTGGTCCTGCGTGATCTCTTCGAGGATGACGATGGCGGCTGCCTCCAGGACGTCGTCCTGCTCGATCGCCTGGCCACCGAGAAGCTCGCCGCCTCTGCCGCACACATCGCCGGCGAAGGCTGGAAATGGATCGAAGTGGACCTCGAC
>Ga0193726_1000392_pt1 | contig 48135 bp, 37 predicted proteins | sample H2c1metaG_FD_144928 | JGI IMG/M metagenome (GOLD analysis project Ga0193726, IMG submission 144928) | Soil microbial communities from a riparian zone of the East river system, Colorado, United States - H2c1 | ecosystem: Environmental > Terrestrial > Soil > Riparian zone | place: USA: East River... | reverse complement strand
GCAGGCCTTGATCTCGTTCTCGCCCAGGCCCGCGATGCGCAGCGGCTTGGCGAGTTCGGCGATCGGGTCGGCGGCGGTGGCCCAGGTCTGCTGGCCCGCGAAGATGAGGTCGATGACGCCGAAATAGCGGTCCTTGCCGGCGCACTCGGCGATCTGGGCGGCCTTGGCGGCGATCTGGTCGAGCGGGAAATCGCGGTAGACCAGCTTCACCTTGCCGGTGTCGATCCACTTCTTTTTGATCTCGGGCAGGATCTGCGTGTCGAAGTGGGCGCAGTGCGGGCAGGTGAGCGAGGCGTATTCGATCAGCGTGATCGGGGCATTGGGGTCGCCCAGCACGTGGTCGCCCGGCTGGACGGCCAGGAGGGTGGCTTTGTCGGATGTGCCCGCGGCGGCCACGGCCGTCGGCGTCGGGCCGGCCGCAGGCGGACGGGTGCCGAAATAGACGCCAAGCGCTATCGCGGCCACCGCCACGACGCCGCCGGCGACAATCAAGATATTCCGCATTCCGTCTTCCTCTCCACTACATCTTGGGAATTACGCCTGTGGGGAGTCAAACGTTTACCGCCCCACCTGGCGTAAAATTGCTGAGATCGCGTCGGCCGTGCCGGGGTTGGCGTAGTTTTCCTCGTTGATGAACAGGGTGGGCGTGAACCGCACCCCCAGCGTCTGGCCGGACTGCACGTCGGCGAGGACTTTGTCCAAAAGCCGGTCGTTGGCGAAGCAGGCCTGGGCCCCCTCCGGCGTCACCCCCTGGTCGGCCAGCACCTTGACCATCTCGACCTCGGGGTCGCCCACCGACAGCCAGTCCACCTGCTTGCGGAACAGCAGCTCGACCATGGCGAAGAACTTGTCCGGCGGGGCGCATTCGGTGAGCTGGCTCGCCCGGGTCGCCACCATGTCCGAGGGGAAATGGCGATGGATCAGCCGGAGCTTGCCGGTGTCGATCCACTCCTTGCGCAAGGTCGGCATCACCGCGATGTAGAAATTCGCGCAGTGCGGGCAAGTGAACGAGGCGTAGTCGATCAGGGTGTTGGGGGCGTCGACCTTGCCCAGGATATGGTCGCCGGGCAACGCCTCCAGAAGCTTGTCGCGCGGCAGTTCCTGGGCGCGGAGATCGCGGGCGACGGAGGCGGCGCCCAATACGCTCAGGGGAGCGCCCAGCATCACGTGCCGCCGGCTCGCGACGCGCGCGCCCAGACGGGTGAGCGCAGCCCTGAGATCGGGGTCCTGCACCGAAGCGGCGCGTTCGGCCACCCGCGTCACGAGGGCGGGATCGGGTGCGGGCGTAGGCTTGGGCGCCGGCCGCACGGCGATCACGCCCTGCACCAGCCGGATGTCGTCGATCATCTTGTGCCCGAAATACGCGTTCACGCGCTCGACGAGCTGGCCGCCCATATGTTGCACCTCAAGCGCCGCGGCGCCGGCAACGCGCAGGCGGAGCGCCTTGCCGGCCCCATTGGCGCCGGCCCCCTTTACGCCGGCACGCGCGCCGCGGCCCGACAGCAGCGCCTCGGGCCGGGTGATGCGCGCCAGCTCGGGACCGACGATGGCCGTCCACTCGGCGCGCAACCGCGCGATCGAGGCGCCGCGGCCTTTGGCGATGCCGGATGTGAGCCGCTGGGCCAGACCGCCGATGGCACGGAAGCCGTTTTCCCGCATGGACCCTTTCAAACTCCGTTCCTTATGGTAGGGCACGGCCCCTTACATGACCATTACCCACGCCTCACGATTGCTTGCCTGGTACGACCGACATCGTCGCACCCTGCCGTGGCGGGCGCCGGCCGGCGAGCGGACCGAGCCCTACCTGGTATGGCTGTCGGAGATCATGCTGCAGCAGACCACCGTGGCCACGGTCGGCGACTATTTCCGCCGCTTCGTCGAGCGCTGGCCCACGGTCGAGGCGCTGGCCGCAGCGCCGCTCGATCATGTGCTCTCGGCCTGGGCGGGCCTCGGCTACTACGCCCGCGCCCGCAATCTCCATGCCTGCGCCCAGGCCGTGGCCGAACGCCACGGCGGGCGCTTCCCCGAGGACGAGGCGGGCCTGCTGGCTCTGCCCGGCATCGGCCGCTACACGGCCGGCGCCATCCGCGCCATCGCCTTCGACCAGCCGGCCTCGGCAGTCGACGGCAATGTCGAGCGGGTGATCGCCCGCCTGTTCGCCATCGAGACGCCGCTGCCCGACGCCAAGCCGGAGATCCAGCTGCGCGCCGCCAGGCTGGTGCCCGAGCGGCGCGCCGGCGATTACGCCCAGGCGATGATGGATCTCGGCGCCACGGTGTGCACGCCGCGCAACCCGCGCTGCGTGATCTGTCCCTTCATGACGAGCTGTCGTGCGCGCAAGCTCGGCATCGCCGAGGAGCTGCCGCGGCGTGCGCCCAAGGCCGAAAAGCCGACACGCCGCGGACTGGCCTTCGTGCTGGCGCGCAAGGACGGCGCCATCCTGCTGCGCAAGCGCCCGGCCAAGGGGCTGCTGGGCGGCATGGACGAGGTGCCGTCGAGTCCCTGGCGCGAGGGCAAGTTCACGGCGGCCGACGCGCTCGCCGAGGCGCCGGTGCCGGCGCGCTGGCAGATCCTCGACGGGCTGGTGCGCCACACCTTCACGCATTTCCATCTCGAGCTCACCGTGGCGCGCGCCACCGCCACGACCGATCGCCTGGCCAGGCTGGCGCCCGGCACGAGCTGGTGCACGGTCGACCGCATGACCGAACGGGCGCTGCCGACGGTGATGCGCAAGGTGATCGCGCACGCGGTGAAGGCGTAGAGCGCGCGGCGGGGTTAGCGCAGTTAGCGCAGTTAGCGCAGTCGATTTTGAGTCGTTTGCCATGACATCGGGTCGTTCGCCGTTAAAGTTGCGGTGTCATCCCGAGCGCGGCGAGGGACCTTTCGCACCGCCCGATCAAGGGTCCTTCGCTACGCTCGGGATGACAGCGCCTTCTCAACTTCGGCAGTGCGAAGTGTCGGCAGAGATACGCCACAACATTGCTCAGTTCTGTCAAGACCGAAACGTCAGGACGCCGCGCGAGGGAATACTTTCGCACCGGAGAGGGCGCGAGATTCGCACGAGGACACCACGGACTGTCGTGAAGCTGCGTGCGATGCCAGCAAAGTGCCAGCACTGCCTTCGCGTGCCATGGCGCGCGCCGGCGCATCGGGTCGAGCGGCTGCGGCGGAGTTGGCGCCGTTAGTACTGCCCATTTTGGGCAGTCATGGTCTTGACTTGATACGATGGGCTGCGAATAATTAATATTGTAGTTAAGCTGCTATAAGTTAACTAACTATCGGTAAAGACTGCAATTTTCTCGCTTTCAGAACATCCTTGTTGCGACTTTCGCGATAAGGAATAGACGGCATATGCATCTCTGAGTTGTGGTGAGTGAACGCTGACCGAGGACATGCGCTGGGTGGCATGCAGCGGGTAGCGCGTCGATACGAAGTAAGAGTGAGTTGGGGTCTTGGGGCAATCGTTTGTGGGAACCCGTAAGGGGTGGTTGTCGGCCTGTGCGCTGCTGACATGTTTGTGGGCGGACGCCAGCGGGACTGCGCGCGCGCAGCAACCGCCGGACGCACCGACGCCGCTGGCGACGCCGCCGGCACCATCGGCCGAGCCGACGATAACCATTACCTCCGTCCAGTGGACAGGAGCGCCAAGCTTGTTAGGCCCGCTGATCGACCCGACCCTATCGGGTGCGGTCGGCCAGAAGCTGACGGGCAAGCAGATCGGCGCGCTGATGGCCGATCTCACCGACAGGCTGCACAAGGCAGGCTATGTCGTCGGCCAGGTCGTCATGATGGCGCCCGACCTGGAGACGCTGAAGCAGACCGGCGCGCTCAGACTCACCATCTTCCCCGGCAAGGTGGGAGCGGTCCGGGTGCACGCCAACAGCTCGCGCGTCAACGACGAGCGGCTGCAGCGGACGGCGGAGAAAGCCGCCTGCCCCGAAGGTCCGGGCGAGGACTGCATCCTGACGGCCGACCGCATCGAGCGCATGCAGCTCCTGGTGGTCGACGTGCCCGGCGTGAAGCTGCAGCCGGTGACGCTCAGCGCCGAGGGCGTGCCGGTCGGCCAGACGGCGGTCGAGCTGTCAGCCGAGCCCAGCCAGAAGATGTGGACCGCCAATGTGAGCGCCGACAATTACGGCTATCCGACGAGCGGCCAGTTCCGCTTCGGCGCCGGCGCGCAGCTCACCAACCTGTTCGGCATCGGCGACATCATCTCGCTCGCCGGCAACATCACCGACAAGGCGACGCTCACCGGCTCGGCGGGCTTCAGCGCGCCGATCGGCTATGACGGACTGCGGCTGGTGGCGAGCTACCTGCACTCGCAATACACCCTGCCGGAGCTCGGCTCGACCGGCAGCGCCGACACCGGGCGGCTGGGTTTGTCCTATCCCTGGATCCGCGGCCTGGACAGCAACTGGACGGTGTCGCTCGACGGCGGCTACACCCGCAGCACGCAGACGGTGAGCGGCTTCGAGGCTTTCCCGCCGCGCAATCTGGTCGAGATCAACGGCACGATTTCCGGCAATGCCGGCGAGCGCCCCATCCAGCTCGGCCAGAGCTACTGGACGGCGACCGCGGTACTGACCCAGGGCTGGGTCAGCCAGGACCTGCAGGGCGCCACCGACCCGACCGGCGTGCTGGGCGACTTCCAGAAGATCCGGGTGAACGCGCTGCGCAAGCAGAACCTGGGCGATTCCGGCTTCTACCTGCTGGCCGACTTCCGCGGCCAGGTGCCCGACAAGAACCTAGACGCCTTCGAGAAGCTGCCGTTCGGCGGCCAGACCGGCGTGCGCGCCTATCGCATCGACGAAGGCAGCTACGACGGAGGCGTGGTCATGAGCCTCGAGCTGCGCCGCTTGTTCAGACTGCCGAGCGGGCACGCGATCGCGCCCGGCGTCATCGTCGACGGTGCGCTGGGCGTGTTCAACATGAACCCCTATTCGAACTGGCAGCTCATGCAGGGCTATAACAACCCCAACCTGCCGAACTTCTGGGCGCTGGGCAGCGTGGGCCCGGCCTTCGACTGGACAACGCCGCAGGGCCTCACCTTCAGCATCACCTGGGCCACCCGCCTGCCGGGCAGTCCCGATTCGATCAACCATCCGGGCGCCACGAACCAGTTCCTGGCCTCGCTCGCCTTGAGGTTCTGACCATGGCGCTCCTGCCTCCGAGCACGATCCGCCGGTCGCTGCGCGCGGCGCTGCTGGCCGGCACCATGCTGTCGGCCCCGGCGGCCTTCGCTCAGAAGCTGCCGCAGGGCGGCCAGGTGGTCGGCGGTGCGGCGACCATCAGCCAGCCCAGCGCCAACCAGATGGTCGTCAACCAGAGCACGCAGCGGACGGCGATCAACTGGCAGAGCTTCAACATCGGCGCCGGCAACGGCGTGCAGTTCGTGCAGCCGTCGAGCTCGGCGATTGCGCTGAACCGCGTCGTCGGGATGAGCGGCGCGTCGCAGATCCTGGGCACGCTGACGGCCAACGGCCAGGTCTTCATCGTCAATCCGCAGGGCGTGGTGTTCGGCAAGGGCGCCGTGGTGAACACCGGCGCGCTGCTGGCCACGACACGCGACATCGATCCCACCGCCTTCATGCAGGGCTCCGACAAGATCACCCTGTCGGGCGGCTCGAAAGGCACCGGCGTGGTGAGGAACGCGGGCCAGATCACCACGCAGCCCGGCGGCTACGTTGTGCTGGCGGGCGACCGGGTGAGCAACAAGGGCACCATCAACACGCCCGGCGGCACGACGGTGCTGGCGGCGGGCGACCAGGCGACGGTGTCGCTCAGCAACGGCCAGATGGTGAACGTGACCCTGAACGCCGCCGTGGCCAACGCCACGGTGAGGAACGGCGGCGTGATCCAGGCGGCAGGCGGCAAGGTGGTGCTGTCGGCCAACGGCGCCGGCACGGTGCTGGGCGGCGCGATCAACCTCACCGGCACGGTCGACGTGTCGGCGGCGCTGGCCGGCAGCATCACGGTGAATGCCGGCCCGACCGGCACGGTGAACGCCACGGGGGCGAAGCTCAACGCGGTCAGCACGGCAGGGCAAGGCGGCACCGTCACGCTGACCGGCCGCAATGTCGGGCTGCTCAACGGCACCAAGGTCAACGCCTCGGGCACGACCGGCGGCGGCACGGTGCTGGTGGGCGGCGGCGCGCACGGTACCAGCGCCACGGTCGCCAACGCCGAGGTGACGGTGCTCGACTCCACGTCGTCGATCGACGTCTCGGCGACGCAGAACGGCAACGGCGGCACGGTCGTGCTGTGGTCGGGGAAGTACACCGGCTTCTACGGCACCATCGCCGCCAACGGCGGGTCGCAGGGCGGCGACGGCGGCTGGGTGGAAACCTCGTCGGCCGAGAACCTCCAGGCGCTGGGCAATGTCCATGCCTCGGCCGTGGCGGGCAAGGGTGGCAGCTGGCTACTCGATCCGACCGACGTCACGATCTGCACGACGACCGCCAACGCCACCGACACCGGCGGCAACTGGACCGTTCGCAACAACACCGCCACCATCAGCGCCGCCGCCATCACCGCCGACCTGAACAACGGCACCAGCGTCACCATCACCACCACCAGCAACGCCTCGCGCGGCGGCAACATCACGATCGCGAGCGACATCGCCAAGACCACCGGCGCCAACGCCAGCCTGACGCTGACCGCCAACGGCACGATCACCGATTCGGGCGTCAACATCTCCTCGACGGCGGGCGCGCTCAACCTGACGATGAAGGCCAACGGGACCGTGACGCTCGCCGACGGCTCGGCGTTCTTCCTGAACGGCGGCACGCTCAACATCACCGGCGGCAACGCGACCAACACGCAGGTCGGCGTGAGCATCGGGCAGACCACGATCAACGCCTCGACCGCCACCATCTCGGGGACGACCAACACGGCCGCCTATGCGGTCAATCTGTTCGGCCCGCTCAATGCCTCTCTCACCTCGACGCGATTGACCATCAACGGCACGGGCGGCTCGAACGCGTCGGTGAATTTCGCCGCCTTGGCGACGGTCTATGACCTGACGGTCAACGGCAACGCGAAGGCCAACGGCACGGGCGTCGCCGTGGGGGCCTGCATCAGCGCCACCGGCAACGTGACGCTGGGCGGCATGAGCCCCGGCAGCGGCAACGGAGTCGGGGTGAATGTCAGCAGCGACGTCACGTCGGCAAACGGCAGCATCGTGTTGAACGGGTCCGGCAATGGCGGCATTGGCGTCGCTGTTCCGGGCACCGCGTCGGCGTCCCGCAGCATCACGATCATCGGCAGCTCCAACACCGCCCCGGGCGTGAATATCACGGGCGCGTTGAATGCGTCCGCGGGCAACCTCACGGTCAACGGCTCGTCCGGCAGCAGCCGAGGCGCGCGCCTCGCGGGTACGATCGCCGCGTCCGGCACGGTGACCATCAACGGCAGCTCCAACACCAGCACGGGCGTGTACGTGCCGGGCAATCTCACGCTTGCCGCCGGCGCCGGCGCCACCATCATCGGCACGAGCGCCAACGACAACGGCGTCTTGCTTGCCGGCACCCTCGACGCCCGCAACACGCCGTCGCTGACCATCAACGGCACCAGCACCGCGGCGGATGGCCAATATTACGGCGTCTGCCTCTCCGGCAGCGCGACCGTCGCCGATCTCACCGTCAACGGCATCGGCAACCTGAGCGCGGCCGGCGATGTCGGCGGCACGAGCCTCAGCGGCAACCTGAACGCCTCGGGCAACGTGACGCTGAACGGCCAGAGCAACGGCACCTTCTCGGGCATCTACGACACCGGCAGCATCGTGGTGGGCGGCAGCATCGTCCTGAACGGCACCGGCAACGCCCGGTACGGCGTCAATGCCAGCGGCACGCTGAACGCGTCGGGCACGGTGACGATCAACGGCAGCTCGAACAGCGCCCAGGGCGTGCGCTTGGCGACCAATCTCACGCTTGCCGCGGGGCGCGGGGCCACGATCAACGGCAGGGCCGACGCCGACAGCGGCGTGATTCTCCTCGGCTCCCTGGATTCCAGCGCGACGCCGCTCCTCACCATCAACGGCACCAGCAATGCGAACGATGGCGGCTACTACGGCGTGGTCCTGAACGGGACTTCGACGGTCGCCAACCTGACGGTGAACGGCATCGGCAATCTGAGCGCCACCGGGAATGTCGGAGGCACGATCTTCAGCGGTACCGTCAATGCCTCCGGCGCCGTCGTGCTGAACGGCCAGAGCAACGGCAGGTATTCCGGCGTCCTCTCCCGCGGCGACGTCGTGGCGGCCAGCAGCGTGCTGATCAACGGCACGGCCAACGCCTCGTACGGCGTCAATGCCAGCGGCACGCTCGCCGCCTCCGGCACGGTAACGATCAACGGGACCTCGAACAGTGCCCAGGGCTTACGTCTGGCGACCAACCTCACGCTCGCCGCCGCCGGCGGCGCCACCATCATCGGCAGCACCAACGCCGACAGCGGCGTGGTTCTCATCGGCTCCCTGGATTCCAGCGCGACGCCGCTCCTGACCATCAATGGCAGCAGCAACGCGGACGATGGGGGCTACTACGGCGTGGTCCTGAACGGGACTTCGACGGTCGCCAACCTCACGGTGAACGGCCTCGGCAACCTCAGCGCACCGGGCGACGTCGGCGGCGTCACCATCAGCGGCACGCTGAATGCCTCCGGAGCTGTGGTGCTGAACGGCCGCAGCAACGGCACCTTCTCGGGCGTGTACTTCACAGGCAACATCGCGTCGGCCGCCAGCGTGCAGATGAACGGCACCGGCAACGCCAAGTACGGCGTCAATGCCAGCGGCACGGTGGCCAGCACCGGCACGGTGACAATCAACGGCACGTCGAACGGCACCACGGGCGTGCTCCTCAACACCAGCCTCACGCTCGCCGCCGGCGGCGGCGGCACCATCATCGGCCGGAGCAACAGCACCAACGGCGTCTTCTTTGCGGGCGCGCTCGATTCCAGCGGCACGCCGCTGTTGACCATCAACGGCACCAGCGCGGCACCCGGCGGCCAGTACTACGGCGTCGCCTTCACCGGGAATGCGACGACCGCCAAGCTCGCGATCAACGGCACCGGCAATCTGAGCGCGACCGGCAATGTCGGCGGCACGACCTTCAACGGCACCCTGAATGCCTCCGGCGACGTGACGCTCGACGGCCGCAGCAACGGCGCCTTCTCGGCCCTCTATTTCAGCGGAAACATCACGTCGGGCGGCAACGTGACGATGAACGGCACGGCCAACGCCCTGTACGGCGTCAATCTCAGCGGCACGGTCAACGCCGCCGGAAGCACGACGATCAGCGGCAGCTCGAATGGCGCTGCCGGCGTCCTGGTCGACGGCAACCTGACCTTGGCGGGTAGCCGGGGGGCCACGATCGCGGGCATCACCGATGCGGGTGACTACGCCGTCGTCCTGACGGCCAACGGCACGCTCGCCGCCGCCGGTCCGCTCACCGTCGACGGCAGGGCAAGCGGACTGCGGCTCGACGAGAGCCGCCGCGTCGGCGGCATAGAGGCCGCCGGCAGGGTGAATGCGGGCGGCAATGTCACCCTAAACGCCAACGTCATCACGCTGGCCAACGCAAGCTTCGGCGGCAACACGGCCCATGTCGTGCTGCAGGCGCTGAACACGGCGGCCGCCTTCCTGGTCAACGGCACCGGCGCCAGTTTCGGCAACGTCGCCTCGGTGCTGATCGGCGGCACGAACCAGGCCGCGAACCTCGACCTGGCGGCGCCCCTGACCTACGCCGGCGCGGGCAATCTCAGCATCGTCGCCGGCGCGGCCAACATCGCGCTCAACGGCAACATCGACGCCTCGGCGGGGACCGGCTCGGTCATCCTGTCGGCCGGCAATGGCGTACCGCTGAACGCCAGCCAGACGAACGGCAACGTGACGGGCGGCGATGTCGTCGTGGGCGCCGCCACCGGCATCGCCGCCGGCGCGGGCGGCACAGTGGTTATCTATTCGGGCAATGCCAATAGCTCGAGCTTCGCGGCCCTGGTGACCAACGGCGCGACCAGCCAGAACAAGGACTATGCGACGCTGGCGAATGGAGGGGACGTCAATCACGCGGCAGCGCTCAACCTCTTCTATCGGGTCGTGCCGACGCTCGCGGTCACGCTCGGCAACGCGACCGGCGCCAGCGTCACGAAGACCTACGACGGCGTCGGCGTGACGCCGGGCTATGGCTTCACCGGGCTAATCGACGGCGACTCCGCATCGTCGCTGACGATGACAGGAGGCGGTTTCTCCAGCAGCCTGCCGCTCAGCGCCGGCCGGGCCCTTCATGCCGGTACCTATACGATCAGCCAGGGCACGGCGACGTTCTCGGCCAGCTATAACTATGCCGTATCCGTCACCAACGGCACGATCGTCATCAATCAGGCGCCGCTCAGCGTGACGGCGACCAGCGCCACCAAGTCCTACGACGGCACCACCAGCACGACGGCGCTGTCCACGGTGAGCGGTGCCATCGCGGGCGACACCTTCACGGCCGCGAGCCTCGCCGAGGTCTATGCCAGCAGCGCCGCACTCGGCATCAACAACTCGGTCCTTTTGCCCGCCGGGCCGTTGACCAACGCAAGCTTCGCGACCAGCGCCGCCGGCAGCTGGATCAGCGACTATGCCATCACCTACACCGCGGCCCTGGGCACGATCCTGTCGCCGCCACCCACACCGGCACCGACGCCGGCGCCGAGCGGCCCCGGCACGACGACGACCACGACGCCGGCCGTGACGGCGGCGTCGTTCGCGCCGACGTCAGCCAGCGTGAGCCCGACGACGACCGCCAACCCGACCGACGGCCTCGCGAGCAGCGCGGTGCTGAGCCTGGGAAGCTGGCTGAACAGCGGCGGCTCGCAGCAAAACATGCCGGCCGCGATCGCGCTGAACGAAGACCTGATGCACCTGCTGTTCACGCAGACCAGCGGCGGCCAGCCGCTGATCCAGGCCTCCTGGGCGTTCTTCAATCCCAACGTCAGCGGTACCATCAACCTGCCGGTCAACCTGGCCAACCCGGCGCCCTGAAGGATCGAGCAGCGCCAACCCATGGCTTTCGACCTGGACACTTTCGAGCGCCACGTTCACCGCCGCGAATACGAACTCGCCGCGCGCGAGCTGCTCGGCCTTCTGGTGACGCTCGATGCCAACTACGGCGCGGCGGGCGACGACTTCAGCGCCCAGCTCACCGGCGAGTTCATGCCCGACGAGCTCGACGATCACCTGACCACGCGCATCGCCGCCGCCACGGCCTTCCTGTTCTCGGACCAGAACTTCCAGCTCTCGCCGCAAGGCATCGCGCAGCTCCTGAACTGGCAGCGCTGGCTGTCGACCCTGTTTGCCGCCAGCCCGCTGCGCAACGCCGACGCCGTGCTACGGGCGTTGAACGCCGCCGACCCCGACGACCCCGACAGGCTCGTCGTGGCGGTCAATGACCTGCAGAAGTTCTGCCTGCTCTACGGACCCGAATCGCGCGTCCCGCTCGACATCGACGCGCTCTGGGAATCGAGCCCCACGCTCGGGGCAGGCCTGGCGCTGGTGTTGCTGGCGCCGCGCTTTCTCGGCACGCCGGTCGCGCATGAGAAGCGCGAGCTGCTGCTGCCCTGGCTGGCGCGCAAGCTGCCGGAGATCGAGGATCTCGATCTCCTGCCCACGGGTATCCTGCACGACGTCTACATGCACTGCAGCTACGCCGACCGGCCCGACAAGCACGACATCAAGCGGTCGATCAACGAGCTGATCCGGCGCAAGCTCGAAGCCAAGGGACTCTATCCGCTGAAGCCGCCGCCCCCGCCGGCCGGCGGCGACAAGCCCGTCCTGCTGGTCGTGCTGGAATGGTTCAACGCCTCCCATTCGATCTACCGCACCCATTCGCGAACCCTGGACGCCGCCCGCGCCCGGTTCCACGTCATCGGCATGGGGCAGAGCTTCGTGGACAAGGCCGGCCGCGCGGTGTTCGACGCGTTCGTCGAGATCCCGCCGGGGGCGATCTACGAGCAGCTCAACTTCATCCGCGACACGGCGCGGACCAAGCGCGCACATGCCCTCTACATGCCGAGCCTGGGCATGCATGCGCTCACCATGTTCCTGGCCAACATGCGGCTTGCGCCGGTGCAGGCGATGGCGCTGGGGCATCCCGCGACCAGCCACTCGCCGGAAATGGACTATGTCGTGGTCGAAGAAGACTATATCGGCGATCCGGCCTGCTTCAGCGAGAAGCTGCTGGTGCTGCCGTCCGACGGCATGCCCTATCGACCTTCGGCCGTCGCCGGCAAACTGCCGCTACGGCCGCGGCGGCCCGACTATCCGCAGACGGTGCACATCGCCGTGGCGGCCACCACCATGAAGCTCAATCCCGGTTTCATGGCAGCCTGCGCCCGCATCGCCCAGCAGGTCGCCAGGCCCGTGCACTTCCATTTCATGGCCGGCCAGGCGGTCGGCTGGGTCTATGTGCAGGTCGCGCGGCTGGTCCGGCACTATCTCGGGGACAAGGCCACCGTGCACGCTCACCAGCCGTACGATCAGTACATGACCAGGATCGCGGGCTGCGATTTGTTCCTCAATCCGTTTCCGTTCGGCAATACCAACGGCATCATCGACACCGTGACGGCGGGCCTGGTCGGCGTGTGCAAGACCGGCCGGGAGGTCCACGAGCATATCGACGAAGGCATGTTCGGACGGCTGGGCTTGCCGTCCTGGCTGGTGGCCAAGAGCGTGGACGATTACGTGAAGGCCGCCGTGCGCCTGATCGGCAACGACGACGAGCGGGTCGAGCTGGCGCGCGCGCTCAGCGGGCCTCAAGTGGTGCAGAAGTTCTTCACGGGCCGGCCCGAGATCTTCGGCGAGATGCTGCTGGAAAGGGTGATGGAGACAATCGCGGCACCGGCGCCTGCGGCCGCCGCTCCCTGAAGACTAGACAACAGCCCGAATAGTGAAACCAAACCACCTCACCCTGAGGAGCATCGCGAAGCAATGCGTCTCGAAGGGGGCAACCTGCCTTGGTGTTGCCCATCCGTCGAGACGGCGCTGCGCGCCTCCTCAGGATGAGGTGGTTCTGTCGAGACGGGACACGCTCTAGAGGCCGGCCCTTACCTGCTGGCGGAGATGATCGATCGGCAGGCGCGCACCCTCCTGCTCGAAATGCCAGAAGGTCCAGCCGTTGCAAGCCGGAGCGCCCTGCACCGCCGCGCCCACCTGGTGGATCGAGCCGCGATGCTCGCCCAGCGCGTTGGCGGCCGACAGCGTGCCATCGGCCCGCACGCGGGCATGCAGGCGGCCGCTCAGGTCGCTCAGCACCGTGCCGGGCCGCAGCAGCCCTGCTTCGATCAACACGCCGAACGGGATGCGCGGCTCGTTGCGCTTGCTGGGCATGGGCGAGACGTCCTCGGCGGCCAGCGGCTCGATCTCGGCGATGCGCTTCTTCGCGATGGCGGCGTAGCCGGGGTCGCGCTCGAGGCCGATGAAGCGCCGGCCCAGCCGTCGCGCCACCGCGCCGGTCGTGCCGGTGCCGAAGAACGGATCGAGGATCGTGTCGCCCGGATTGGACGCCGCCATGATGCAGCGGAACAGCAGCGACTCGGGCTTCTGCGTCGGATGCGCCTTCTTGCCGTCCTCGCCCTTCAGGCGCTCGCCGCCGGTGCACAGCGGCAGCAGCCAGTCGGAGCGCATCTGCAGGCCCTCGTTCAGCTCCTTCATCGAATCGTAATTGAAGGTGTAGCGCTTGGCGCGCTGGTCGCGCGCCGCCCAGATCAGCGTCTCGTGCGCGTTGGTGAAGCGCTTGCCCTTGAAGTTCGGCATCGGGTTGGACTTGCGCCACACGATGTCGTTCAGCAGCCAGAAGCCCAGATCCTGCAAGGCCGTGCCGATGCGGAAGATGTTGTGGTAGCTGCCGATCACCCACAGCGTGCCCTCGGGCTTGAGAGCGCGCCGCGCCGCAGCCAGCCAGGCGCGGGTGAAGGAATCGTAGCGCGCAAAATCGGCGAACTTGTCCCAGTCGTCGTCGACGGCGTCGACGCGGCTGTTGTCCGGCCGCAAGAGCTCGCCGCCCAATTGCAGATTGTAGGGCGGATCGGCGAACACCATGTCGACGGATGCTTTGGGCAGGCTCCGCATCAGGTCGATGCAGTCGCCCACCAGGACGTGGTCCAGTTTCTCCCCAGGCATCCGTGGAAGATGAGTCATCCACCGAGTCCGGGTCAAGAAATTACAATTGATTCAATTGTTTACGGCATCGATCCACAAGATCGAGTCTTCATTATCCCGCGACCCACCAGACCTAGGCCAGCTCCTCGGCAATCGCCTTGCGCACGGCCGCGCGTTCGGCGACGCGGCGCCGGTGATCGACCACGCGAGGAATGCGGTTGGGATCGACGCCGTCGGCTTCGAGCCACTGCGCCAGGGTGAAGAGATAGGGATCGCAGATCGTGTAGCGCTCGCCCATCACCCACGGGCCCTTGAGCATGTTGTGCTCCACCTGTTCGAAACAGGCGGTGACCGACTGCGGCACCTGGCGCTGCATGGCGGCGATGGAGGCGGCATCGTCGGCGTCGACCCAGCGGGAGCCGCGCATGCGATGGGCGTGCGCGATGTGCAGGGTCGAGCAGAGATAGCTGTTGAAGGCCTGCATCTCGGCGAAGGTGAATGGGTCGTCGATTGGCGCCAGGCCGGCGGCGGGGAAGCGCTGGGCGACATAGACCAGCATGGCCGGCGTTTCCGTCAGGATGCCGCGATCGGTGACCAGCGCCGGCACGCGGCCCTTGGGATTGACCTTGAGATACTCGGGCGAGCGCTGCTGGGTCTTGGCGAAGTCGATCCGCGCCGTCGAATAGTCGGCGCCGACCTCCTCCAGGACGATGTGCGTGGCGAGCGAACAGGTATGGGCCGCGTAGAAGAGTTTCAGCATGCCACCAAGGTAGCCGGTTGAGGGATGCGAAGCTCCTGCGACGATGCGGTGTGGGCCCGAGTTTTTCTAGCGCACGTGCTCTTCCGGACCGCGGGCCTGTGGTCCGCGATCCGGAAGAGCATGAGAAGACGCGCCACGCTGGGCGCGCTGTTCGTCGGCTATCCGTTACCTGGTGGAAACTGCTGCGCTCCTTGCGGGACGCGCGCGATCGCTGAAGGGAAGATAGAATGGCCTATCATCGAAGCGATCAGCAGAGGACTTGGACTATGAGCAATTCAGCCGACTACACGCCGCCGAAGGTCTGGACCTGGAACAAGGCGAACGGAGGCCGCTTCGCCAGCATCAACCGCCCGATCGCGGGCCCCACCCATGACAAGGAGCTGCCGGTGGGCCGTCACCCCATGCAGCTCTACTCGCTGGGAACGCCGAACGGTCAGAAGGTCACCATCATGCTCGAGGAGCTGCTGGCCCTCGGCCATGCCCGCGCGGAATACGATGCGTGGCTGATCAAGATCGGCGAGGGCGACCAGTTCGGCAGCGGCTTCGTTGCGGCCAATCCGAATTCCAAGATCCCGGCTCTGGTGGACCGCAGCGGGCCCAAGCCTATCCGTGTGTTCGAGTCCGGCGCGATCCTGCTCTACCTCGCCGAAAAGTTCGGCGCGTTCCTGCCGAAAGAGGGCGCCGCGCACGCCGAATGCCTGTCCTGGCTGTTCTGGCAGATGGGCAGCGCGCCTTACCTGGGCGGCGGCTTCGGCCACTTCTATGCCTACGCGCCGACGAAGATCGAATACGCCATCGACCGGTTCGCGATGGAGACGAAGCGGCAATTGGATGTCCTCGACCGGCGGCTCGGCGAGAGCAAGTACCTGGCCGGCGACGACTACACCATCGCCGACATCGCGGTGTGGCCGTGGTACGGCGGCCTGGCCAAGGGATTGCTGTACGGGGCCGGCGAGTTTCTGGCGGTAGAGGACTACAAGCACGTCCAGCGCTGGGCCGACGTCATCGGCGAGCGCCCGGCGGTCAAGCGCGGGCGCATCGTCAACCGCCTCCAGGGCGATCCCGCGAACCAGCTGCATGAACGCCATGACGCCAGCGACTTCCAGCTGAAGACACAGGACAAGGTGGCAGCCACGAGCTAGGCGCCTTCCTGCATCTTGACTGGGGGCGCGCCAGTGGCACGCCCCCAGCCATGACGATGGCACATGAGTTGCTGGGTCTCCTGCGATGGCACTGGCAGTGATGGCTCCATGAAGCGGCAGATGCACCTGGGGCTGTTCATCCTCGGCACGGGCAGCCACGTCGCCGGCTGGCGCTATCCGGGGGCGATGACGAGCTTCCAGGATTTCAGCCAGGTGCAGGAGATCGCCCGCATCGCCGAGCGCGGCCTGTTCGATCTCATCTTCATGGGCGACAATCTCTATGCCGATGCCGGCGCGCACCCCTCCTACACCGTGCGGCTCGAGCCGATGACCATGCTGGCGGCGCTGGCGGCCGGCACAAGCCGGATTGGCCTCGGCGCCACGGTGTCGACGACCTACAACGATCCCTGGTCGGTGGCGCGGGTCTTCGCCTCGCTCGACCACATCAGCAACGGCCGCGCCGCCTGGAACGCCGTCACGACGGCGAGCGGCCAGGGCGCCGACAATTTCGGCACCACGCATCCCGACCATGCGAGCCGCTACGAGCGGGCGGCCGAGTTCGTCGACGTGGTGAAGGGGCTGTGGGACTGCTGGGCCGACGATGCGATCGTGGCCGACCGCGCGAGCGGCACCTACATCGACGCGGCCCGCATGCGCCCGCTCGACCATGAAGGCACCTTCTTCAAGGTGAAGGGGCCAATCAACATCGGGCGCTCACCGCAGGGCCAGCCGGTGGTGCTGCAGGCCGGCGGTTCCGAGCCGGGACAGGCGCTGGCGGCGCGCACCGCCGACGTGGTGTTCTCGGTCGTGCAGGACATCGACGAGTCGAAGGCGCAATACGCCGCGCTCAAAAAGCGGGTGGCGGGCCTCGGCCGCTCACCGGATCACGTCACGGTGCTGCCAGGCGTCATGCCGGTGGTCGGCCGTACGACCGCAGAAGCGCGCGAGAAGCTCGCCCTGCTGCAGAGCTATGTCACCGGCTCGAACGCGCTGCAGCTTCTGTCCGACCGGCTGGGCCAGGACGTGACGCGCTACGATCTCGACGGTCCCCTGCCCGACCTCGCCCTGCCCGACACCTCCCACGGCTTCGCGCGCGTCATGCTGGCCAAGGCGCGGCGCGAGGGCCTGACCTTGCGCGGCCTCTACGATCTCGTGGCGGCGGCGCGCGGCCATTGGGTGCTGTGCGGATCGGCGGAGACGGTGGCCGATACGCTGCAGCAGTGGTTCGAGGAGCGTGCCGCCGACGGCTTCAACGTCATGCCGCCCTATTTCCCGGAAGGGTTCGACGATTTCATCGATCTCGTGGTGCCGCTGCTGCAGGAGCGCGGCCTGTTCCGGCGCGAATACGAGGGCGAGACGTTGCGCGACCATCTCGGGCTGCCGCGTCCGCCGTCGCGGTTCTATGGTTGATATTGCAACATCATTCCTCCCCTTCGCGGAATCCGCGAAGGGGAGGTGTCGCCGTCAGACGGCAACGGAGGGGTCATGAGCACCATCAATGACGCTCATGACCCCCGAGCGCCTATGAAGGCGCGGAGTCAGCGTATGACGCTGACACCTCCCCAGCTTCGCTGGGGAGGAGTAACTCCTCAGTCCCCCGGGGCTGCGTCGGCGAGGCCGTCGGCCGCCTGCTTCTTCGAATGGTCGGCGGCCAGCATGACGTAGACGGCGGGCACGACGAACAGGGTGAACAGCGTGCCGACCGCCAGGCCACTGGCGATCACCAGGCCCATGCTGAAGCGCGACAGGGCGCCCGCGCCGGTGGCGACGATCAGCGGCACGACGCCCAGCACCATCGCCGCCGTGGTCATCAGGATGGGCCGCAGGCGGATCGCGGCGGCCTCCTCGATGGCCTCGCGCCGCGACTTGCCGGCAGCCTGCAGCTCGTTGGCGACTTCGACGATCAGGATGCCGTGCTTGCTGATCAGGCCCATCAAGGTGACGAGCCCGACCTGGGTGTAGATGTTGAGCGTCGCGCCGAGCATGCCCACGGTGCTGAGCGCCATCAGGAAGACCAGGGCGCCGGCGATCGACATCGGCACCGAGAACAGGATGATCAGCGGGTCGCGGAAGCTCTCGAACAGCGCCGCCAGCGACAGGTAGATGATGATCAGCGCGAAGCCGAAGGTGACGACGAAGCCGCCGGTCTCCTGCACGTACTGGCGCGAGGCGCCGCCGTAATCGACCGAGTAGCCCTGCGGCAGCGTGCGCGCGGCAAGGTCCTTCAGCGTCTCCAGCGCCTCGGCCTGCGACACGCCGGGGAAGGCCACGCCCTGGATGGTGGCGCTGTTGAGCTGCTGGAAATGGTTGAGCGACTGCGGGATCGCCTTGGTGACGATCGTCGCCACCGTCGACAGTGGCACCGACGAGCCGTCGGCGGCACGGATATGGTAGTCGAGCAGCTGGTCGGCGTTGAGGCGCGAGCTCTGCTGGACCTGCGGGATCACCTTGTAGGAGCGGCCGTCGAGCGCGAAGTAGTTCACGTAGCCGCCGCCCAGCATCGAGCCCAGCGCGCCGCCGATGTCGCTCATCTTGAGGCCGAGATGCGAGGCCTTGTCGCGGTCGATCACGACGGTGGCCTGCGGCGAATCGATCTTGAGGTCGGTGTTGAGGAAGATGAAGCGGCCGGTGGCGAGCGCCTCCTGCAGGAACTTCTGCGCCACGTCGTTCAGCGGCTCGAACGGGCCGGTCGTGCTGATCACGAACTGGATCGGCAGGCCGTTGGAGCCAGGCAGCGGCGGCGGCTGGAAGGCCACGATCTGCGCGCCCGCGATGCCGCCCAGCTCGCCCTGCACGATCGGCTGGAGCTGGTTCGAGGTCAGGGCGCGCTGGTCCCACGGCTTCAGCACGAAGCCCGCGATCGACTGGCCGGGCACGTCGAGCTGGAAGACGTGGTCGGTCTCCTTGTGGCTGGCGCCGATGCGGTAGACGTCGCGCGCATAGATCTGGCGCTGGTCGATGGTCGAGTTGGGCGCGGAGGTGGCGAACGTGATGATGACGCCCTGATCCTCCTGCGGGGCCAGCTCGCTCTTGGTCGCGGTGTAGAGGAAATAGATGCTGCCCAGCACCAGCGCGGCGAAGGTGGCCGTGACGGGCAGATAGTCGAGGCTGCCCTTCAACCGGCGCGAATAGCCGCGGCGCACCCGGTCGAACACGCGGTCGATGCCGCGGATCAGCCGCGCCTCCCAGCCGCGGTCGCCCTCGACATGCGGCTTCAGCAGGCGCGAGCACATCATCGGCGAGAGCGTGAGCGCCACGATCGCCGAGATGGTGACCGCGCCGACCAGCGTGAACGCGAACTCGGTGAACAGCGCGCCGGTGAGCCCGCTCTGGAAGCCGATCGGAACATAGACGGCGATCAGCACCACGGTCATGGCGATGATCGGTCCGCCCAGCTCGCGCGCCGCCTGGATGGCGGCGGGAAACGGCTTCTGCCCCTCCTCAAGATGCCGGTTGACGTTCTCGACCACGATGATGGCGTCGTCGACCACCAGGCCGATCGCCAGCACCAGCGCCAGCAGGGTCAGCAGATTGATGGAAAAGCCGAACGCGGCCATCATCGCGAAGGTGCCGATCAGCGACAGCGGAATGGCGATGACGGGGATCAGCACCGAGCGCGGCGAGCCCAGGAAGGCGAAGACCACCAGGGTCACGATCACCAGCGCCTCGACCAGGGTGCGGATGACCTCCTCGATCGCGCTGTTCACGAACTCCGTCGAGTCGTAGATGATCTTGCCGTTCAGTCCTTGCGGGAGCTGCGCCTGGATCGCGGGGAAGGCGTCGCGCACGCCCTTGATGACGTCGAGCAGATTGGCGGCCGGCGCCACCTGGATGCCGATATAGACCGCCTTCTGGCCGTCGAAGCTCACCTCGGATTCATAGTCGTCGGAGCCCAGGGTGACGTTGGCGACGTCGCTCAGCCGCACGATCGCGCCGCCCTCCTGCTTCAGCACGAGGTTGCGGAACTCCTCCAGTGAATGCAGCGCCGTCGAAGCCTTCAGCGTGACCTGCACCATCTGGCCCTTGGTCGTGCCGAGGCCTGCGATGTAGTCGTTGGCGGTCAGCGCCAGACTGACGTCGGCGGCCGTCAGGCCATAGGCGGCGAGCTTCTGCGGGTCGAGCCAGGCGCGCAGCGCGAAGTTCTTGGCGCCCAGGAGCTCGGCCGTCTGCACGCCTTCGACCGACTGCAGCTTGGGCTGCACGACGCGCACCAGGTAGTCGGTGATCTGGTTGGGCGCCAGCTCCGTGCTGTTGAAGCCGATATACATCGCGTCGATCGTCTGGCCGATCTTGACCGTCAGCACCGGCTGCTGCGTGCCGGCAGGCAGGCGGTTCAGCACCGAGCTCACCTTGGTGTTGATCTCGGTCAGCGCCTTGCTCGAATCGTAGTTCAGCCGCAGGTAGACGGTGATGGTGCTGACGCCGCTCTGGCTGGTCGAGGTCATGTAGTCGATGCCGTTGGCCTGGGCGATCGCCTGCTCCAGCGGCGTGCTGATGAAGCCCGCGATGACATCGGGATCGGCGCCGTAATAGGTCGTCGTCACCGTGACCACGGCGTTCTCGGTGCGCGGATACTGCAGCACCGGCAGGGCGCTGATGGCGCGCAGGCCCACCACCAGGATCAGCAGGCTGATGACGGCCGCCAGCACCGGGCGGCGGATGAAGAGATCGGTGAACTTCATGGGGCGGCGTCCTGCTTGGCTGTCGGAAGCGGTCTCTGAAACGACTCGGAAATCATGCCTCCCCCGTCTTACGGGGGAGGTGCCCCCGAAAGGGGGCGGAGGGGGAAGGCCACACCGGCGATCTTCGCGGATTTCAGATCTGAAATTTGCGGGTACCTCGACTGTGGCTTTCCCCCTCCGGCCGTGCGGGCCACCTCCCCCGTATGACGGGGGAGGCAAATGAAAGGCATCACTGGTCGACCGGCTTCGGCGCGGCGTCGTTCGTCGGCACGATGCGGTTGTCGATGGCGAGCGGCACGCCGTTGCGCAGCTTGACCTGGCCGGAGGTCACCACGGTGTCGCCCTCCGACACGCCCTTCAGGATGGCGACCTGGTCACCGCGCGTGGCGCCCGTCGTGACGAAGACCTGCCGGGCGACGAGCTGCGGCTTGCCGCCGGCGCCCTTGGCCTTGTCGTCGACGATATAGACCAGGGAGCCGTAGGGATTGTAGCTCACCGCCGTCTGCGGCAGCGTCACCAGGCGCTGCGGCGCGCCAGTCTCGAGCTCGACGGTGGCAAACATGCCGGGCAGAAGCTTCTGGTCGCGGTTCGGCAGCGTCGCCCGCACCTGGATGTTGCGGCTGGCCGTCTCGACCTTGGGGTTGATGGCGGTGATCTTTCCCGCGAACTCGCGGCCGAGAAAGGCATCGACCTTCACCCTGACCGTCTGGCCGACCGAGAGCTGCGCCACCGACTGCTGCGGCAGCAGGAAGTCGACGAAGATCGGGTCGAGCGACTGCAGGGTGGCGATCACCGTGCCGGCGGACAGAAACTGGCCGAGATCGACCTGGCGCAGGCCGAGCCTGCCGGCGAACGGCGCGCGCAGGGTCTTCTTGTCGACCATCGCCTTTTGCTGGGCGACCTGCGCCTTGGCATTGCGCAGGTTGGCCTCGTCGTTGTCGACGATCGCCTGGCTGATCGCCTGCGCCTTGAGCTGCTTGACGTCGCGGTCGTAGGTGATCTGGGCAAGCTGCGCCGTCGCCTCGAGCGACTGCAGCTTGGCGTCCTCGTGGCGCAGCCGCAGCAGGACCTGGCCCGCCTGCACCTCGTCGCCCGACTGGAAGGTGATCTCCTCGACCACGCCCGCCACTTCGAGCGAGAGGTCGGCGCCGCGCACGGCACGCAGGCTGCCGACGGCGTCGATCCGGGGCTGCCAGTCGCTGCTTGCGGCCTTCGCGGCCGAGACGGTCTGCGGCAGGTCGGCCATGCTGGCCATGGCTTCCTTGATCTTGCCGCCGACGAAGGCCTTGAAGCCGAACAGGCCCCCCAGGACCACGCCGACCAGAACCAGCATCATGAGCATTCGCTTGATCATCGCGTGCCTCTTGAACTGAACTCGAATGTCAATGCCCGCCCGATCAGTGACCGGCTCTGGGCAGCTTGATGTCTTGCACGGGCGGCAAAGCGAACACGCCGGGCTTGCCCATGGATTTCGGATCGACGTCGGTGCGGTTCCACCAGCCGCCGCCCAGCGCCTGGAACAGCGCGGCGGTGTCGGTGTAGCGCGCGGCCTGCGCGCGCAGCCGGTTGATGAGGGCGGTCTGGTAGGTCTGCTGCGCGTTGAGCAGGATGAGGTAGTTGACTGCGCCGAGCTGGTACTGCGTCTCGGAGAGATGCAGGCTCGCGGCGGCGGTCTGCTCGGCGGCGACCTGCGCGCGCAGCGTGTCGGCATCGGACTGCAAGGCACGCAGCGCGTTGGCGACGTCCTGGAAGGCCGACAGCACGGTGCCCTTGTACTGCGCGGCGGCCTGCTCGTAGGCGGCGATCGCGGCCTTGCGCTGGTGGTCGAGCTTGGCGCCGTCGAACACGGTCTGCGCCAGGCCGAGACCGATGCTCCACACGCCGGCCCCCGGCATGAGGATCGAGCTGATGCCGCCCGAGGTCAGGCCGAGCAGGCCGGTGATGGTGAATTGCGGCAGCTGGTTGGCGACGGCGACGCCGATATCGGCGCTGGCGGCGTGGAGCTGCGCCTCGGCCGCGCGCACATCGGGCCGCTGCTCGACCAGGCTCGACGGCAGGCTGAGCGGCAGCTCCTCCGGCAGCTTCAGCTTGGCAAGGTCGAAGCTCTCGCCGCGTTGCTGGTCCGGCGAGCGGCCGACCAGCCGCATGAGCTGGTTGCGCTGCTGGGCGAGCTGCTTCTCCAGCGGCGGCAGCGTGGCCTGTGTCTGGGTGAGCGTGGCTTCCTGCGCCAGCACGTCGGCGCGCGAGGCGCCGCCCAGGTCGAACTGGCGGCGCACCACGCCGAGCGAGTTGTTGAGGATGGCGATGATGTCGTTGGTCGCGTCGATCTGCGCCTGCAGGGAGGCGAGGTTGACCGCGGCGACGACGACGTTGGAGGTGAGCGTGAGATACGTCGCCTCGAGCTGGAAGCGCTGGAACTCCGCCGTCGCTTCCTTCGACTCGACCTGGCGCCGCACGCCGCCGAACACGTCGGGCGCGTAGGAGATGTTGAGCGACGCGGCGGTGACGCCGAACATGGTGCTCGAGCTGCCCAGACCCTGCGACGCGAGAGAGGCCAGCTGCTGCTGGCCCGAGCCGTTGGCGCTGAGCGTCGGGAACAGCCCGCCCTGCTGGGCGTAGAAATTCTCGCGCGCCTGGCGCAGCGCCGCCTGCGCGGCATCGACGTCGGGATTGGCCTGCAGGGATTCCCTGACCAGCCTGTCGAGCGCAGGAGACTGGAAGAGCGTCCACCATTCGCCGGGAATGTCCCTCTCGGACACGAAGCTCTGCGCCGCGCCGCCGGGGCCGGAGGCCGACGCGGTCTGCGGCGCCAGCTGCTCGGGCGTGTAGGCCGTCGCCGTGGGCTTGTCGGGCCGCACGAAGTCGGGACCGGCGCTGCAGCCGGCGAGAAGGGCGGCCGCAAAGACGATGAGAAGGCTGGTCGCGAAGACAGCGAGAAAAGGCGAACGCAAACGCATACTCAACTCGCGAAATTCTATGGGTTGGCGGCGAGCGCGGCGCGGCAGATGGCGTCGGTGTGCTCGCGGACCACGAGCTTCATGAGCCGCACGCTCTCGGCGTCGAGGCCGGCGCCGGCCAGGAGGGGGCGCTTCTGGTTGTTGCAGAAGATGACGACCTGGCCGATCAGCGCCAGCGTGCGGACGGTCATCTCCTGATCGGTGGACGGCTTGCCGTGGAGGCGGCTCAGCAGGGCCAGACAGGGATTGAAGATCTGCCGCATGCCGTTTTCGTGGAGAATGTCGAGGCCGGGCGTCTCCTCGATCTCGGCGCGGGCGAAGAAGAGGCGCCGGCTCTCGACCTGCGTGCCGCTGGTCACCAGGACCACGAAGGTCTCGAGCATCTCGCAGAGGAGCGCGGCCAGCGCCTCGCGCGGTGTCTCGGGGGCATCGAGGGCGGTGCGCACGCGCTCTGCCAGGGCGGCCATGTGCCGGTCGGTAAGGGCAGTGATGTCGTCGATGATCGCCCGGTAGAGGCCTTCCTTGTTGCCGAAATAGTACTGGATGGCCGGCAGGTTCACGCCGGCGCCCTCGGCGATCTGGCGGGTGCTCGCGCCCTCGTATCCCTGGGCCGCAAAGAGATCGAGCGCCGTTTCCAGGATGCGCCGCCGCGTATCTTCGCCACGAGCCTGGGTTGCCGGGCGGCCGCGGCCGAATGCTTGAATGTCGCTCATGAGCCTCGAGGGTGCGATCCGAGGCTCAATATTATCGATTGATATATTATGTCAATCGATAGATATGTTCGCTATGCGAGCAGATTCAGCGGGCGGCGATTCCCGGCAACGCGGGCTCTCGCGGCGCGACCGTCATGTCATGCCTCAAAGGAGCCGGTTGAGCGGCGAGAAACTCATGCGGTGGTGCGGCGTCGGGCCGAGGCACTGAAGGGCAACGAGATGCTCCTCGCTGCCGTAGCCGCGGTTGGTCTCCCAGCCATAGCCGGGAAAACTCTCGGCAAGGCGCGCCATGTAGCGGTCGCGCGTCACCTTGGCGAAGATCGACGCCGCGGCGATCGAGTAGGAACGCGCGTCGCCGCCGACGATGGTCTCGGCGCGGCAGCCGAGCCGCGGCGGCACCTGGTTGCCGTCGATCAACACGACCTCGGGCTGCTCGGCCAGCGCCTGCAGCGCGCGGCGCATGGCCAGGAAGGTGGCCTGCAGGATGTTGATGCGGTCGATCTCCTCGACGCTCGCCTCGGCCACGGCGAACTGCACGATGCCCGAAGCGACCATAGCCTCGTAGGCGGCTTCGCGGTCTTCGACCACGAGCTGCTTGGAATCATTGATGAGCTTCAGCAGCCTGCGCTTGGCGGCGCTGCGGTCGATCACGGCGACGGCGGCGACCACCGGCCCGGCCAGCGGTCCGCGGCCGGCCTCGTCGATCCCGGCGACTCGTCCCTCGCACAAGAGCTCGTAGCGAAAGCTCGGCATATCCCCCGCCGCCTCTTCTAGAGTGCAGCATGTCTCTAGTCGCCGACATCATTGCCCAAGACCCTGTGGGCATGAAACAGCTTCGTGCGGTGCGTGCCCTCGCCCTGCCCGACTGGTGCATTGCCGCAGGATTCGTGCGCAATCGCGTCTGGGACCATCTGCACGGCATCGCCCCGCCGCGCCCGCCGGCGGATATCGACGTGCTTTATTTCGACGCGACGGACCTCTCCAAGGATCGCGAGGTCGAGCACGAGAAGCGCCTGGACGCCCTGCTGCCCGGCCTGCCGTGGCAGGTGCGCAACCAGGCGCGCATGCATGTCTGGAAGAACCTGCCGCAGCACCGCGACACGTCGGATTCCATGACCTATTGGCTGGAGACGGTGACGGCGGTCGGCGTGCGGCTGGAGGCCGACGACAGCCTCACGGTCGTGGCGCCGCTCGGCACCGACGACCTGCTCGGCCTCTGCTGCCAGCCGACGGCATTCGGCCGCGCGCGGCGCGATGAATACGAGGCGCGCATCACGTCCAAGCGCTGGCGCGAGCTGTGGCCGAAGGTGCAGTTCCTGGATTAGGGCGTCGATTCAAGAACGCGGAGTCATGGCCTGACGCCGGCAGCGCGGCCTGTTTGCCGATAGATCCGCTCCAGTTCGCGGCACAGCCCCGCCGTATCGCAGGCCGCAGAGGCTGAAAGCCGGGCGCGCATGCCGGCGCGCAGGGCGGCAAGGCGCGCGGGAGTGGCGGGATCGCGGGCCAACGCGCTCGCCTTGGCCAAAAGGTCTTCTTCATCGCGGGCGACCCATTCGGCGAGGCCCGCCGCGCGCAGAAGCGAAGCGCTTGTGCGCGCGACCCAGCGATCGCCGGCGTAGGTCAGGACGGGAACGCCCTGCCATAGCGCCTCGGTCGTCGTCGTGCCGCCGTTGTAGGGGAACGTGTCCAGCGCGATGTCGATGCGATCGTAGCTGCGCAGAAAGTCGACGTGCGCGGCGCCACCCTCGAAATCGATGCGCTCGTGGGCGACGCCGAGGGCGGCGAAGCGGGCCCGCAGATGGTCGCGGTTGGAGGGATCGCCGAGCGTGGGCGCGCGGACCAGCAGGCGCGCGGTGGGCGCGGCCCGCAATATTCGCGCCCACAGGCCAAGGGTAAGGTCGTTCAACTTGTAGGCCGAGGCGAGCGCCCCGAAGGTGAGCCTGCCGCCGTTGCTGCCGCAGGGCGGCGGCACGACATCCGGTACGGCATAGAGAACCTCGAACGCGAGGTACGTGCCCGGCACACGCAACACGCGCTCCGTGTAGAAGCCTTCCTCTGCGGCGGGAATCACCGCGTCGTCGCCGACGATGCCGTCGAAGCAATCGAGCCCCGAGGTCGCGAAACTGTTGAACCAGCCGAGCTGTACCGGCGCCGGCCGGCGCAGAAACAGTCGCAACCCTTTCGGGGCACTGTAGGCGTTGAGATCGACGAGCACGTCGATGCCGGCCGTCGCGAGCCGGCGCGCGACTGTTTCGTCGTCGCACGAGCCCGCCTGCCAGATCACGTCGTGGGCGTGGTCGACATAGCCGGCGGCAGCCGAGGGGTCGCCGCCGAGCGACACCAGATGCACTTCGAAGCGGTCGCGATCATGGCGATTGATCACGCCGTAGACCGGTTTCATCCAGTTTGCGCCGTCGAAGAAGGCCGAGACGTAGCCGATCCGCAATTTCCCGCCCGACGGCGGGCGCTCGGGGCGTTCCACCGGGCTGACGCCGGCGGCGAGGCGCCGCCCGTAGTCGCGCCGCGCGGCAAACACGTCGGCATTTGCCGCCGACGCGCTGCCCGGCATGATGATGGCGAGGTTCTCTTCCGCGACCGCGCGCATCGAAGGGTCTGCCGCCACGCGGCGATAGGCGTCGATCGCCCGCTCGACGTCACCCAGCTTGAACAGCACCTCGGCCAGCAGGCCCCATGCACCGAAATCGTCCGGCCGCAGGCGCACGGCGTGGCGCAAGGCGTCGCTCGCCTCGCCATAGGCGCGGGCCCGCAGCCGCACGCCGCCGAGGCCATACCAGGCCGAGAAATTGCTTCGGTCGGCGGCGATCACGCGGCGATAGGCGTCCGCCGCCGCGTCGATCTCCCCGGCCATATGCAGCGCATCAGCCGCTTGGATGTCCGTCATTTAGCCCGGATCGCTCACGAGAGGATTGCTCTTGTGCTCGCGGATGTACCGCAGAACGTGCTCTTGAGCGCAGAAGATTTCCGGACCCAAGAGCGAAGCTCGCTCAGCTGCCCACGGGGTTGGGGTCCCGCCAGGCTCTCTCGAAGGGCAGGCGCCAGGCATGCGGGGCGACGAGCTGGTGGATCGATTTCGGTCCCCATGAACCCGGCGGGTAGAGCCGCACCGGCGGCGGAGAGTCCAGGAGCGGGATCGACACTTCCCACAGGCGCTCGATGCCTTCGGCGGTGGTGAACAGCGTGTGGTCGCCGCGCATCGCATCCAGGATCAGGCGCTCATAGGCCTCGAGGACGTCGCCGATCAGACCGGTGTCGTGCATGGCGAACTGCAGGCTCAATTTATCGAGTCGCATGCCCGGGCCGGGGCGCTTGCCATAGAAGGACAAGGACATCTTCGAGGCGTCGGCGAGGTCGAAGGTCAGGTGATCCGGCCCTTGCGCGCCGACGCCCGACCCCACGGGGAACATGCTCTTGGGCGGTTCGCGGAACGCCAAGGAGATGATCCTTTGCCCTTCGGCGAGCCGCTTGCCGGTGCGCAGGAAGAACGGCACGCCGGCCCACCGCCAGTTGTCGATGGCGCACTTCAAGGCGATGAAGGTTTCGGTGTCCGATTCGGGATCGACGCCCTCCTCCGACCGGTAGCCCGCATATTGCCCGCGCACGACGTTCCTCGGGTCGATCACCGACATGCTGCGGAAGACCTTGTTCTTCTCCTCGCTGATCGGCGCCGGCTCGAGGGCCGTCGGCGGCTCCATCGCCATGAAAGCGAGAATCTGGAACAGATGGGTCACCACCATGTCGCGAAACGCGCCGGTCGCCTCATAGAAGCCGGACCGTTTGCCGAGGCCCAGCGTCTCCGGAACGTCGATCTGCACATGGTCGATGAAGTTCCGATTCCAGATCGGCTCGAACAGGCCGTTGGCGAAGCGGAACGCCAGGATGTTCTGCGCCGCTTCCTTGCCCAGGAAATGGTCGATCCGGAAGATCTGCTCTTCGGCGAAGACTTCATGCAGCCTGGTGTTCAGCGACCTTGCGCTGGCCAGATCGGTGCCGAAGGGCTTTTCCATGACGATGCGGCTGTTCGGGACGAGACCGGCCTCGGCCAGCAGCCGCACCGCCGGCAGCGCGGCGCCGGGCGGCACGCTCAAATAGTGCAGGCGACGGCTCTCGCCGGCCAATGAAAGCTCGGCCGCCTCGACCGCCACCTTCAGGGCGCAGGCGCCGGCCGACATCGGGACATAGTTCAGGATCGCGGAGAAGGCGGCCCAGTCGGCCTCATCCACCTTGCGGCTGGAGAATTGATCGAGCGCTTCGCGGGCGATCAATCGGAAGCCGTCAGGGTCGAGATCGTCCAGCGAGACGCCGATGATGCGGCAGCCGGGGATGAAACCGGAACTGCAGAGATGGAACAATCCCGGCAACAGCTTGCGTCGCGACAGGTCGCCCGTGGCGCCCACCAGAACGACGACCTGGGGATATCGCGGACCGACCTTTGAAGCATTCTTCGCCAACATGTCGCCTCCACATTGCTCGGTGGCGTCTTGCGATAAACGCTTATTGTTAGGGTCTTGCTGCAATTGCCGGGCCGAAATGGGAAAAGCAAGCGTACAAGCCGGCTGGCCAACCGCAAAGCGGCCATCTCGATCGCGCAGGGTAGCCCCGCACTGCATCTGCGATGGAGTTGAAGAATGTCCGCATACATGATCGTTCAAATAGCCATCACTGATGAAGGCCGGTGGCAGAAGTATCGGGAAGCTGTTGCGCCCTTGATCACCAGGATGGGCGGCAAGTACGTCGTCAGGGGCGGCAAGGTCGAAACCCTGGAAGGTCGTCCGCATGACGGACGTCGAATGGTCATGTTCGAATTCCCCTCCATGGACGCGGTTCATGCGTTCTGGAACTCGCCCGACTATGTACCAATAAAGAAGCTCCGTGAGGGCGCGGCCGTTCTCGACATCTGGGCCGTAGAAGGCGTGTAGACTCGCCGGGGTCCGGCGAACATGACGCGCTAAAGCAGCTTCATCTGGCGGGCGTCGCGCTTGGCGTCGGTCAAGGCGGTGCGCGCCGACTCCGGCACACGGAAGGCCATCGTTTCCAGCCGGAAGCGGACGCGGTTGAGCTCGAGGCGCTTCACCGCCGCCGCGAAGCGCGCGCTCAGGAGCTGGGCGATCGGCCCCTCGCCCCGCATGCGCAGGCCGAATTCGGCCTGGTAGAGCGCGCCGCCGCGCATCTGGCGGACCAGCGACAGCACGCGCTCGGCGCGGTCGGGCCGGTGCTGGCGCAGCCATTCCTCGAACAGTTCCTTGATCTCGAGCGGCAGGCGCAGGACGGTGAAGCCCGCACGGGTGGCGCCGGCGTCGCGGGCCGCCTCGAGGATCGCTTCCATCTCGTGGTCGTTCAGCCCCGGGATCATGGGCGCCGTCATGACGCCGGTCGGGATGCCCGCCGCCGACAGGGCGCGGATCGCCTCGAGCCGGCGGTGCGGCGCCGACGCGCGCGGCTCCATCGCCCGTGCGAGGTCCTTGTCGAGCGTGGTGATAGACAAAAACACCTCGGCCAGGTTGCGCTTGGCCATGTCGCCCAGGATGTCGATGTCGCGCGTGATGAGCTGGCCCTTGGTGACGATGCCCACCGGATTGTTGAACGCGTTCAGCACCTGCAGGATCTGCCGCGTGACCTTGAGCTCGCGCTCGACCGGCTGGTAGGGGTCGGTGTTGGTGCCCATGGCGATCACGTCGGGCCGGTATTTCGGCGAGGCGAGCTCGGCGGTGAGCAGCCTGGCAGCATCGGGCTTGAACAGGATCTTGGTCTCGAAGTCGAGGCCGGGCGACAGGCCGAGATAGGCGTGGGTCGGCCGCGCGAAGCAGTAGATGCAGCCATGCTCGCAGCCGCGATAGGGATTGATCGAGCGGTCGAAGCCGATGTCGGGCGAGGTGTTGCGCGCGATGATGGTGCGCGTGGCGTCGCGCGTCAGCGTCGTGCGCAGCGGCGGCAGTTCGTCGTCGCCCGTCGGGTCGGGCGAGGCTGCCGTCTCCCAGCCGTCGGTCGTGCGAACGCGACGCTCGCTGTCGAAGCGGCTCGACTCGTTGCTGAGCGCGCCGCGGCCGCGATGCACGGGTTCGGCGATCGGATCGTCGGGATACTCAGGGGGAACGGTCGGCCGCATGATCGGTCGACTCTGAGAACAAAAAGAGAACGAGTCAAGACATCCATTCGGAACGGATCGACTGAATCGTGTCGCGCCGGAAACATTGGTCAATGCGCGCATCGATATGCGCCTTCATCGCGGGCTCGAGGCTGGCGTCGCTCCATTGTGTGGGGTCGGCGGGATCGCGCACGCTGCGTGTCTGAACGCGCCAGCGGGCCATGAAAAGCGTGGTTCGGAGCCAGGTGAGGCGGCGCATCGGAACGAGCCACGGCTGCAAGGACGCCGCCTGTTTCCTTCCGACCTTCTCAAGATATAGATCGTAGAAGCCCTGCGTCTCGGCACGTGACAGCACTTTGCCGACATCGGGATGCCAGGCCGTCGAGGTCGCAAGCGTTGCATGCGCGAGGTCGATCGCCGGCGAGCCGACATGCACTTTCTCGAGATCGACGAACCAGGCGATGCCCGTCCGATCGACGATGAAGTTGCCGGGATGCGTGTCGGCCAGGGCGACGGTGAGCGGCTGGGGACGCTTGGCGAAGGCGAGCGCCATGCCGCGCATCAGCCGCAGCTCTTCGGCGATCTCGGCGCGCGCGCCGGAGTCGGGCACGGCCTTGTCGAGGAAGCGCATGGCGCCGAGCTCGATCGCTTCCAGGGTTTCGGTGAAAGGATTCTTCTGGCGCGGGATCGGCGAGCTTGCGGACGGCAGGGGCAGCGAATGGATGCGCGCCAGCGTGTCGGCCATGGCACCGAGTTCGTCGGGCAGGCGCGGTGGGCGGCCGTCGATGCAATCCACGATCAGCGCGCCGCCGGGCAGGCCGGGTCGCGGCTCGAGCACATCGTGCAGACGGGGCGTGCGGCCGGCGGGAGCGAGATGGCAGAAGGCCGCGGCCTGTGCCTGCAGGCGGGCCGCTGCGGTGGGATCGCCTTCGTGAGCGTAGGCGACGCGCGCCAGCAGGCCGCGTGGCAGCCGCACATGGCCGTGCGCCGTACCCGTCGCAGGCAGCGGCTTCAGGTCATCGACGGTAAGCGCAGCGAATGCCGGCCACTCGCGCAGAGCAGCCAGCAGTGCATCACTCATTGCTGGGAGCACGCCACTCCGTGGCGCATCTTCGCTATCGATATCCCTTGAGCGCCACGGAGTGGCGCGCTTCCAGCAAAGACTTCAGCCACTTCTGGGTATCTTGCCTTCGTTGAGGCGCGGCATCAGCTCGGCGAAGTTGCAGGGCCGGAAGCGGATGTCGAGCTGCTGGCGTAGAATGTCGTCCCAGCCGTCCTTGCAGGCGCCGGTCGAGCCCGGCAGCGCGAAGATATAAGTGGCGTTGGCGACGCCGGCGATGGCGCGCGACTGCATGGTCGAGGTGCCGATCTTCTGGAAGCTGATCCAGCGGAAGACCTCGCCGAAGCCTTCGATGCGCTTCTCGAACAGCCCCTCCAGCGCCTCGGGCGTGACGTCGCGGCCGGTGACGCCGGTGCCGCCGGTGGTGATCACCGCCTCGACGTCGGGATCGTCGATCCACTTCTGCACCTGGGCGCGGATCTTATCGACGTCGTCGGTGACGATGGCGCGGTCGGCCAGCACGTGGCCGTCGCGGGCGATGCGCTCGACCAGGGTGTCGCCCGACTTGTCGGTCTCGAGCGTGCGGGTGTCGGAAACCGTCAGCACGGCGATGTGCACGGGCTTGAAGGGCTTGGATTGGTCGATCCGGTTCATTGGCTCGCTCCTGGGTGTCATCCTACAACTGGCATCTTGCCGGCGCGAGGCCGCCGCCCTAGATGGGAGGCATGACCGACTGGAAACACGACGGCGTGCGGGTCATTCCCGCCGGCTCGCTCGACACCAACACCGCGCAGACGCCGGGCATGAACCGCGCTGCGGCCATCAATTTCGCCCGCGTCGGCGCCCAGAAGCTGTGGGCCGGCACGGTCACCATCCATGCCCACGCCAAGACCGGCGCGCACCATCACGGCCACCTCGAGAGCGTGATCTATGTCGTGAAGGGCCGCGCCCGCATGCGCTGGGGCGATCAGCTGCAGTTCATCGCCGAGGCCGGGCCCGGCGACTTCATCTACGTGCCGCCCTACGTGCCGCACCAGGAGATCAACGCCTCGGAGACCGAGCCGCTGGAATGCGTGCTGGTGCGCTCAGACAACGAGGCGGTGGCGATCAACATCGACATCACGCCGGTCGAGAAGCCGGAAGAAGTCTACTGGGTCGACCCGACCCATCCCCATCCGCACAAGCACTGACGGCGGGCTGACGCCCGAGGGAGCATCCTCTCGTCTCATTCTTACTCATGAGCTAAAGTTTGAGAGCGTGCCGGGCGCTCATGGCAGCGAGCTGCGAACCTCTGCCGAGAGATCCCACAGGTTGGGCATCTCGCGGTTGGTGTAGCCCGACACGAACTCGCTCACCGCGCCGCTGCCCATGTCGAACGTGTGGCGGCGGATGGCGCCGATATTGCCGCCATAGACGTGAATGCTGAGCGAGCCGCAGTCGGAGCGCGCGTTCGTCACCTGGTGGATGTCGCCCTCGGCCGGCAACAGCACCTCGACGTCACCCGGCGCCAGGATGGCGAGCCCGCCCTTCGCCAGCGTGCCGTTCGCCGGATCGCGCACGAAACGCTGCGAGGTCTCCGAGCCGCGCAGCATGCCGACCAGGCCCCACGTCTGATGATCGTGCACCGGCGTGCAGGCCGACGGCGCCCACACGAAGCTCACGACGCAGAAGCGTTCGAAGGGATCGCACCACAGCAGGTTCTGCGCGTAGCCGTGCGGCGGGCACTCGGCCATCGACTCGGGCAGCCAGTCGTCATGCTTCACGAGGTCGGCCAGCAGGGTGCGACCGACCTCGACGATGGCCGCCTCGTCGTGATCCTGCCAGGCGCCACCGACCAGCGACGTCATGTCTGCAACGAAGCGGCGCAGGCGAGCGATGTTCATCCTCTCTCCTTAGCGTCGGGCATCCTGGCGGTGCAGCTGTCCCGACCAGGCAAGCAGCGGACGATCGGCGGTCAGCAACACTGCGTCCTCGGTCAATGCTGTGGCAACGATGACGCGGTCGAACGGATCGCCATGCAGATCCTCGAGCTCCACCGCTGTCATCGCGACCTCGGCCGACAGGCCTATCTCACGCACGCCCAGCGACAGGATGCGATTGCGCCACGCCCGAACGTCCGCCGGCCCTTCGATATGTCCGCGCCTGAGCCCCCAACCGATTTCGAAGATGACGACCGTTGGGATGGCGAGCTCACCGGCGGCGAGCGCGGCGTCGCAACTTCGTCTTGCCGCCCTTCCGAGCTTTGGCACCTGCTCGGTCAGCCACAGGACGGTGTGCGTATCGAGCAGGAGGGTCATCGAACTGTCCGGTGATGTTTCGCCATTCGCGATCTTCGTCCCACTCGTCCTTGTCGACGATCGGACCGACGATATCGCCAACGATCTTGAAGGTCCCCTTCGTCGCCCCCCAAAGCGTCTTGGGTTTCTCGCGCACTGGCACGAGCTGCACCTTCGCCTTGCCGCGCTTGGTGATGGTGATGGGCTGGCCGCTCTCGGCGACCTCGTCGATCAGGGCGAGGCACCGCGCCTTGAAGGCGGCGGCGTTGATCTTCCTGTCCATGGTCCGGTTCCTATGTGACCATATGATATGGTCACATAGCCGGCAGGGTCAACGACGGTTGTCCAGCGCCGTGTAGCGTGGCCATTCGTGGGCGGCGATCTGGTCGAGCGAGGGCGTCGGCTGGCCGAGCCGTATCTGGTACATCCAGTAGTTGGCCAGCACCCGCTGCACGAAGTCGCGGGTTTCGTTGAGCGGGATCGAGGCCACGTAGAGCAAGGGATCCTGCGAGGCGTTCAGCGAATTGTCCCAGCGCATGACGTTGCCCGGCCCGCCATTGTAGCCGGCCGCGGTGCGCACGAGGTTGTTGTCGACCTCGCCCAGCAGCGAGGCGATGTAGGCCTGCCCCAGTGCGATATTGGTCGACGGATCGTAGAAATTGCCGCCCATCTGGTCATTCGAAGAGTTCCTGACGATGAGCCGCGCGGTGCCCGGCATGAGCTGCATCAGGCCCATGGCGCCGACATAGGAGCGCGCCTTGGGATTGAACGCCGATTCCTGGCGCATGAAACCCCAGAGCAGCGCGCGGTCGACGGAATAGCCGCCCGCCGGCTGCCACGGCGGCAGCGGATAGACCGCGCCGTCAAAGCCCTTGATGTTGTGCCGCTGGTCCCAGTTGGCATTGCCGACCTTGGCCGACAGGCTGGGCAGCGAGGCCTTCTGGGCGACCGCCAGGATGGCTTCGATGAAGCGCGGATCGGCGTCGATCGATGCAGCGAAGAGCTCGCGCTCGGCTGCGGTCGCGGCGCCGAGCTGCAGCAAAGCGAGCGCGCGGCGGCCGACGCGGTCGTTGCGCATCACGTTTTCCCGGGAGCGATCCAGCGCGGGCACGTCCCAGTCCGGCTCGATGCGCATGCCGAGCGCCTTCTGGGCGATCAGGCCGTAGAAGGTGCGGCCGTGCAGCGCCGCGCGCTTGAGATAGGGCGCGAATTTCTGCGGATTGCCGGCCAGCAGGTTGGCGCGCGCCGCCCAGAACGAACCGGCCGACAGCGTCCAGGAGGAGGCCCGGTCGGGCGCCGCATCGGCCACCATCTCGAAGCGGCGCGCCGAATCGGCCATGTTGCCGCGGACGAAGCCCGACAGCGCCGCGTTCCAGTTGGCGTCGGGCGGCAGGCCGACATCGACTGGCAGCTGCACGCTGCTCTGCGAATCGGCCTCGAGCGCGCGGGTCCGGATGCGGCCGCGCCACAGCTCGACCTCCTGCGGTCCCAGGATCTCGGCCGTCGACTTCTGGTCGAGCAGCGCGAAGGCGGCGTTGAAGCCGCCATCGTCGGCCATGCCCTGCAGCCGCGCCCGAAGCTCGGCAGCACGGCCGGCGTCGGCGCCGGTGACGGTGCGAGCGGCGGCGAAGCTGGGCGACGGCGGCGCCTGGCTGACGAAGCTGGCCGGCGTCAGCTCGGGCGAGCCGGGGGTGCGGCGGGCAAGCGCCAGCCGGTAGATCGCCGGCGCATCGGGATGGTCGTTGTACTCCTGCAGCCAGGCGGCGAGCTGATCGAAGGTCGCGGGGTGGCCCGGGCTCAACAGGCGCTGGGCGCCAACATAGCCCATCAGGGTCTTGTCCTTCAGCCGGGCGATATCGGCGTCAGCCTGGGCGAACTGGCCGGCAGCCTGCGCCTGGAAGATGCGGCGGTAGGTCTCCCTCGTGTCGGTATCGAGCACCGTGGGCAGGTCGGGGACGACGACGATTTCGTCGAGCTCGATCACCGGGGGCGGCGGCACGAAGACCGGCCGGCGCGGGATGATGGTGGGATGGACCCCGACCGGCCGGGCCACCGGACGGGGCGCCGCCGCGGCTGTCTTGGTGGCCGGCGCAGGCTTGGCCGGCGGCTTGGTGGCGGTCTGCGCCAGGGCCGATGCGGCCAGCATCGTCGCTGCCCCCAGCAGAACGACCGGAACGATGTGCTTCATGGTCCCACCGTAGGTCGATAGCCGCAGAGCGACAAGTAGGAGCGGCAAGCGCCACAACGCCCAAGGCCCGCTATACTGCGCCCCACGGAGGACCACATGACCCAGCATCAAGAGCGCACCGCGGCTATCCGGCACCTGGTCGACGAGGCCCGCCGGATCGAGCAGAACGGCGTCAACTATTCGACCCTCGAGAAGATCGGCGGCCTTCTGGCGTCACTCGCCAGCCGCGCCGACCTCTTCCCGCAGGACGAATTCCCGCTCGGCGCCGACGGCGGCATCTATCGCCTGAGCGAGGATCCCGATCATCGCTTCGCGCTCTATGCCTCGGCCGGTGGCGCCGGCAAGAAAGTACCGCCGCACAATCACACGACCTGGGCGATCATCGCGGGCGTCCATGGCGCCGAACGCAACGTCGTCTACGAGCGCCTCGACAACGGCGCGCAGGAAGGCGTGGTGAAGCTGCGCGAAGCGCCGGCCAAGGAGAAGACGCTGCGCCGCGGCGACGTCATCTGCTACCTGCCCGACGACTTCCATCACATCGAGACGCCGGCCGGCTCGGGCGATGCGCTGCATCTCCACTTCTATGGCTTGAGCCTGGAGCACCTGCCCGACCGCCTGTCGGTCGACATGGCGACGGCGGCGGCCAAGCGCTTCATGGCCAAGGCGAAGATCCTGACGCCGCTGCTGTCGGTCGAGCAGGTCAAGGCGTTGCTGAAGTCGGGCGAGGTGTTCGCCTTCTTCGACGTGCGCGAGGAGGGCGAGTTCTCCGCCCAGGGCCATCCGTTGTTCGCCACGCCCCTGCCGCTGTCCCGGCTCGAGCCGCGGGCGCTCGCCCTGCTGCCGGATCCGCATACGCGCATCGTGCTGATGGACGACGGCGAAGAGGGGCAGATGGGCCACGCCAACCGGGCCGCCGCCAAGCTCTCGGAGCTGGGCTACACCGACCTTGCCGTCATGAAGGGCGGTTTAAAGGCCTGGCGGGCGGCGGGCTGCGAGGTCTTCACGGGGGTGAACGTGCCCAGCAAGGCGTTCGGCGAGGTGGTCGAGCACGAGAACGACACGCCGCGCATCGACGCCGCCGACCTGCAGAAGCTCGTCGATGCCAAGACCGACCTGGTGATCCTGGATTCGCGGCCGATGCCGGAATTCAACAACATGTCGATCCCGGGCGGCGTCGACTGCCCGGGCGCCGAGCTGGTCTACCGGGTCAAGGACCTGGTGCCCAACCCCGAGACGCTGGTGGTGGTGAATTGCGCCGGCCGCACGCGCTCGATCATCGGCGCGCAGTCGCTGATCAATGCCGGCCTACCCAACAAGGTGATCGCGCTCAAGAACGGCACCATGGGCTGGCACCTCGCCGGCTTGAAGGTGGCGCGCGGCGAAACCAAGAGCTTCGGTCCCCAAGGGCCCGAGGCCGCCAAGTTTGCGCAAGCGGCGGCGGCAAACATCGCCGCCAAGATGAAGGTGAAGAAGATCGACAAAGCGGGCCTGGCCGCACTCGAGGCCAAAGGCGGTCCGCTCTATCGCCTCGACGTGCGCGATCCGGCCGAGTACGCAACGGGGCATCTGAAAGGCTTCCGCCATGCCGCGGGCGGCCAACTCGTGCAGGCGACCGATCAGTATGTCGGCGCGCGCCACGCCACCATCGTGCTGCACGACAATGACGGCGTGCGCGCCACGATGACGGCGCACTGGCTGATGCAGATGGATTGGAACGACGTCCATGTGCTCGACCACAAGCCGGTGTCGAGCGAGCTCACCACCGAGGCTGAACCGCGTTTCCCCAAGGGCTTCGCGCCGCCTGCGGTCGCAAGCGTCGCGGCGGCCGAGCTGCACAAATCGCTGGAGCACGCGCTGGTGATCGATCTCGACACCAGCCTGCGCTACCGCGACGGCCATGTGCCGGGCGCCTGGTTCACCGTGCGCGCCAGGCTCGGCAAGGCCATCCCCGAGATGCTGGCCAAGCAGAAGGGTGTCACGCGCATCGTGCTGGTCTCACCCGACGGCGAGATCGCAGCGCTTGCGGCGGCGGAAGCCGAGGCGGCCGGCGGCGGCCTGCCGGTGGCGATCCTGGAGGGCGGCATGAAGGGCTGGCGCGACGCCAAGCTCGCCATCGAGAGCGGCCACACGCGGATGGCCGATCCACCCACCGACGTGTGGTACCGGCCCTATGACTTCAAAGAGAATATCGAGGCCGCGATGCGCCAGTATCTCGACTGGGAGGTCGACCTGGTCCCGCAGGTGGCACGCGACGGGGATGCGAGATTCACCGTCTTCAAACGCTAAGCGGTTGATCCATATGAATAATCGTGACCCCGAAGGCGCCCGGCGGGGCGTCGAGGAGATGGATGCGAAGCTGAAGGCAGCGCGCGCGGCCAACCCAAAACCGAGCCAAAACGAGGCCCCGAGCAACGTAATGTCGCAGCGCCAGACAGGCGTTGCCTATCGCGTTTTGGTCGATATGATCGCGGGCCTTTTGGTCGGGGGGTTTCTCGGCTATTGGCTCGACCGCTGGTTGGGTTGGGCGCCGTATTCCTTGGTGACGGGTCTCGTCTTGGGTTTCGTCGCCGGTGCCAACAATGCCTGGCGCGCCATTCGAGCGTACTCGAAGGATGCGGCCGGGGGTGACGATGGGAATCGTCGCCTGCCCTGAAGCGGTGTCTGGCGTTGGATTGACGTGGGGATGAGGTAAGCCAAATGCATAGCCCGATGGAGCAGTTCGAGATCAAGGAGCTGCTCCACCTGAATCTTTTTGGCATCGACGCCTCTTTCACGAACTCCTCGACCTGGATGATCATCGCCGTGATCCTGGCGACGGCGGTGTTCGTATGGGGCATGCGCCAGCGCGCCCTGGTGCCGGGCCGCCTGCAGTCGGTCGCCGAGATGGGCTACGAGTTCATCGCCGGCATGGTGCGCGACAATGTCGGCGACGGCGGCAAGAAGTACTTCCCGTTCATCCTGACGCTCTTCATCTTCATCCTGTTCTGCAACGTGCTGGGCATGGTGCCCTACTCGTTCACGCCGACCAGCCATATCGTGGTGACCTTCGCCATGGCGGCATTCGTGTTCGTCGGCGTCACCCTGATCGGCTTCGCCCGCCACGGCCTGCATTTCCTGTCGCTGTTCGTGCCGAAGGGCGTGCCGTTCGTGCTGCTGTTGCTGCTGGTGCCGATCGAGATCATCTCCTACTTCATTCGCCCATTCAGCCTGTCGATCCGGCTGTTCGCCAACATGCTGGCCGGCCACACCATGCTGAAGGTGTTCGGCGGCTTCGTGGTCATGCTGGGCATCATCGGCGGCTGGGCGCCACTTGCCTTCATCGTCGTGTTCACGGGCCTCGAACTGCTGATCGCGTTCCTGCAGGCCTATGTGTTCGCGATCCTGACCTGCCTGTACCTCAACGACGCCATTCATCTTCATCACTGACATCACTCACGGAAGGAACATTCAAATGGACGCCTCTGCAGCCAAGCTCATCGGTGCCGGCCTCGCCACCATCGCCCTCGCCGGCGTCGGCGTCGGCATCGGCAACATCTTCGGCAGCTTCGTCTCGGGTGCGCTGCGCAACCCGGAAGCCGCGCCCCGCGTGTTCGGCAACGTGCTGCTGGGCTTCGCGCTCACCGAAGCCGTCGCGCTGTTCGCGCTGGTCATCGCCTTCATGATCCTGTTCGTGTTCTAAGCACGACAATGCGTAAACCGGTCTACGGTGCGTTCGCCGGCCTCGCCGCTCTGTTGGCGAGCGGCACGGCCATGGCGAAGGAAGGGTCGGGCGGCATGCCGCAGCTCGACTACCACCTCTTCGCACCGCAGCTCGTCTGGCTGGCGATCGCCTTCGTGGCGCTGTACCTGGTGATGTCGAGGCTCGCGGTGCCCGCGATCGCCGACACCCTCGACAAGCGGCAGGCCAAGATCCAGGGCGACCTCGATGCGGCCGAGAAGGCCAACGAGGACACGAGAGCCCTGGTCGCAGCCTACGAGAAGCGCTTGGCCGACGCCCGCGAGGAAGCCCGTCGGCTAACGCGCGAACGGGGCGAGGCCGACAGCGCCGCGGCCGCGGCGCACTTCAACGAGCTGCACGATCGCCTGGCCAAGCAGATCGGCGAGGCCGAGAAGCGCATCGCCGCCCAGCGTGACGATGTCATGGCCGGCCTCGAGCACATGGCCCGGGATATCGGCCAGAACGTCTATGCCAAGCTCGCCGGCCAGCCGGCCGACCAGGGTGCGCTCGCCGGCAAGGTCACGGCGGCGATCAAGGGAGGCAGCCGATGATCGGCACGGCTTGGGCGGCGGATGCCGCGGGCGAGCACGGCGGCATCTTCTCTGATCCGGCCTTCTGGGTCGGCGTCGCGTTCGTGCTGTTCTTCGCGCTGGCCGGCAAGGTCATGTGGAGGCGAATCTCTGACATCCTCGACAAGCGCGCCTCGGCGATCGCCAAGGCGCTCAGCGACGCCGAGCGGCTGCGCGACGAGGCGCTCAAGGCCAAGCAGGAGGCCGAGCGTACGCTCGCCCAGGCCACGACCGAGGGCGGCGCCATCCTCCAGCACGCCCGCGAGGAGGCCCTGCGCATGCAGGCCAGGGCCGCGGCGAGCCTGAAGACCGCGGTGGCCCTGCGCGAGCAGCAGGCGCTCGACCGCATCGCCCAGTCCGAAGCGGCCGCTGCCAAGCAGGTGCGCGACACCGCCGTCGACGTGGCGCTGTCGGCCACGCGAGCCCTCCTGCGCGAGCAGGTCGGCACGGGCCGCAGCGAGGCCATGATCGCCGAGGCGATCGGCGAGCTGCCGCGTCGCCTGCACTGAGTTTTCCGAATTCGGAATTGCCCGCATAAAATCAATCGCGGGCTACCTGGGGCCCTCGCCGCAAGGCGGGGGCTTTTCTTTTCGCGCTTTTCTCCTCCCCCGTCGCACGGAGAGGATACAGGAAGGGGGAAAGCCTCACAGGCGATCCCTGCGATTCCATGATCTGAAACCGGCGGGCGCTTCGAATGGGGCTCGCCCCCTCCTCGATCCTCCCCCGCATGACGGGGAGGAGGTCTTGAGCGCGGGCGCGTGCTAGCGTTCGCGCCGTTATGAACTACAGCCCCGAAGCCAAACTCTCCGCCACTGAAATCCGCGACCTCGGCGACATTGCCGGGACGATGATCCCAGAGAGCGCCGCATTCGGCGTGCCCGGCGCCGACGATCCCGCCATCCTGGCCGACATCGTGAAGTCGGTAGGCCGCGACCTTCCCCTGCTCCGCCAGGCACTGGCGGCGATCGCGGCAAAGTCGGCGGGCGCTTTCGCCGGGCTGGACCGCGACGCCAGGGAAGCGCTGATCAACGACGACTACGCCGCCAGTGGCGGTGCCGCGGCCGCGACGCTCGGGCGGGTGATCGTGAGCGCCTATTACCGTGACGACCGCGTGCTGCTGGCCCTCGGACTGGAGGCCCGCGCTCCCTTCCCGAAGGGCCACACGCTGGAGCAGGGAGACTGGTCGCTGCTCGACGCCGTGCGCAAGCGCGCGCCCTTCTGGCGCGACGGCCGCACGACGACTACCGGAGATCACTGAGATGGCCGGCAACGAGCCGGTCGATGTCCTGATCATCGGGTCCGGCGCCTCGGGTGCGGCGGTGGCCTGGAGCCTGGCCGAGACCAGGATGCGCATCCTCTGCCTGGAACAGGGCGACTGGATCAAGTCCACCGACCTTCCCACAAACGGACGCGACTGGGAGGCCAGGCGTTACACCGATTTCGACATCAGCCCGAATCGCCGCGGGCGCGACACCGATTATCCGGTGAACGACGACAACTCGCTGATGAAGATCGCCAACTTCAACGGCGTCGGCGGCGGCACGATCATCTACACGGCACATTGGCCGCGCATGCACCCGTCGGACTTCAAGGTGAAGTCGCTGGATGGCGTGGCGGATGACTGGCCGGTCGACTACTGGGCGCTGGAACGCTTCTACGACGAGAACGACCGCATGATGGGCGTGTCCGGCCTTGCCGGAGACCCTGGCGTGCCGCCGCGCAATCCGCCAATGCCGCCGATTCCGCTCGGCAAGACCGGCGTGCGCTATGCCAAGGCGATGAACCGGCTGGGCTGGCACTGGTGGCCGTCCGACACCACCATCGCCACCACCGCCTATGACGGCCGCGCACCCTGCATCAACCTAGGCCACTGCACCCCGGGCTGCGCCCAGGGCGCCAAGGCCAGCACCGATATCACCTACTGGCCGCTCGCCATCCGGGCCGGTGTGGAACTGCGCACACGCTGCCGGGTACGCGAGATCACCACCGATGAGCACGGCATGGCGGCGGGCGCCATCTACTACGATGCCGAGGGGCGCGAGCATTTCCAGCCGGCCGAGGTCGTGATCGTGGCCTGCAACGGCGTCGGCACGCCGCGCCTGCTGCTTAACTCGGCCTCGGCGCGGTTTCCCGACGGGCTCGCCAACACCTCGGGCCTGGTCGGCCGGAACCTGATGCTGCATCCCTGGCCGGTCGTGTCCGGCTATGTCGACGAGGTGCTGGATGGCGGGCGCGCGCCCATCACCTGCATGTGGAGCAAGCAGTTCTACGAGACCGATCCCGCGCGCGACTTCGTGCGCGGCTACACGCTGCAATTCGGCCGCGGCACCGGCCCGGCCAACGAGGCGATCACCAACCTCGCGACCGGCCGCCTGCCGTGGGGGCGCGAGCATCATCGCGTCTTCCGCGAGCTGTTCGAGCACCGGCTGGGGATCGGCGTCGCCTGCGAGGATCTGCCCGAGGAACACAACCGCGTCACCCTCGACCCCGTGCTCAAAGACAGTAACGGCATCCCGGCGCCCAGGATCGACTATACGATCAGCGAGAACACGCAGCGCATGATGGAGCACGGCATTGCGCGCGCCGAGGAGATCCTGACCGCAGCGGGCGCCACACGACTGCATGCCTCGCGCGCTGTGCTCAACTACCCGGGCCACCTCCTGGGCACGGCGCGCATGGGCACCGACCCGGAGCGCTCGGTGGTGAACGAATGGGGCCGCTGCCACGACGTGAAGAACCTGTTCATCGTCGACGGCAGCCTCTGGGTGACCTCGGGCGGGGTGAATCCGACCTCCACGATCCAGGCGCTGGCGCTCTACATCGCCGACCAGATGAAGCAGCGGCTGGCGAACCTGTTCGACTGACGTCTTTGCTGGGAGCGCGCCACTCCAGTGGCGCATCTTCCCTTGCAGCAACATCGCATGAGCGGCACTGGAGTGCCGCGCTCCCAGCACTGAGTGACGCGCTAGGTGTGCTTGTAGATCGTCGGGATCTTCGCCAGGTCCTGCAGCAGGTCTGGCGGCATGTCCGACGGCTTGGCCGAGTTGGCGCTGGCGCCGATCGAATCGACCAGTCCACCGAAGCGCTCTTCGATCGCCTTGGCGATCTGGTCATGGCGACCGACCGCGGCGAACAGGTGGACCACGTCGTCGGATACTTCCTTCGCCATCTGATCCCACTGGCCGGCGCGCGTCATGGCGTTGAGCTTGCGGCCGAGATCACCCAAGCCATGGATCTCGAACACCGGCCAGTAGGCCGGCGTCGAACCGTAGAAGGCCACGCGATAGCGCACCCAGTCGAACAGCTTGGCCACCGCTTCATCGTCCTTGCCGGTGACGACGAAGCCGCCGCCCGAGATCTCGAAGCTCTCGCGCGAGCGACCGCGGGCTGCGAGGCCCGTATTGAGGATCGGCATGATGTTCTGCTCGAGGTACTTGCGGGTGCAGAACGAATGGAGCTTCACGTCGTCGGACTCCTCGGCTGCCACCTTGAGCATGACCGGACCGACGGCGGCGACACCCAGCCGCGGCAAGGGGCCGTCATAGGGCTCGGGAACGAAGTTGGGAGTCATCAGGGTGAAGCGGTAGTGCTTGCCCTCGTAGTTGAGCTTGCCGTCACCCTTCCACGCCGCCCAGATCGCCCGCACCGCCTGCACGTATTCGCGGATGCGCGGCGCCGGCGGCGTCCACGGCACGGAGAACCGACGCTCGTTGTGGGCACGCACCTGGCTGCCGATGCCCAAGGTCACGCGCGACGCGCCAAAGCTCGACGCCAGGTCCCAGCCGACATTGGCGACGGCCATGGGCGAGCGCGCGAAGGCGATGGCGACGCCGGTGTGCAGTTCAATGCGCTTGGTGGCGGCGCCGGCGACGGCCAGGGACAGGAAGGGCTCGTGCTTGTTTTCCTGGGTGCTGACGCCGGTATAGCCGGCCACCTCGATCGCCTGCGCGGCAGGACCGACCTTTGCCAGGTTCTCCTGCGGCAGCGTCGTGAAGACTCGCATGCCTCCTCCCCTGATTTTACTCCGCCGCCTGCTTCATCGGGTCTTCAGGCGGGTTGTTCGAGGGGCGCCAGCGTAGCACCGGCTTGCGGGCAGCCAAGGTCTCGTCGAGGCGGCGACGCGGCGCGAACCGCGGTGCGGCCTTGAACGCTTCGGCGGCGGTACCGGTCTTGGCCCGCGCAGTGAGCGAACGCAGGGCGGCGATGAAGAGATCGAGATCCTCCTTGGCCTGGCTCTCGGTCGGCTCGATCAGCATCGCGCCATGCACCACCAGCGGGAAATACATGGTCATCGGATGGTAGCCCTCGTCGATCATCGCCTTGGCGAAGTCGAGCGTGCTGACGCCGGTGTCCTTGAGGAAGTCGTCGTCGAACAGCGCCTCATGCATGCAGGGGCCCTCGAAGGCCGGGCTCATGACGTCCTTGAGCGCGGCCATCACGTAATTGGCCGACAGCACCGCGTCCTCGGCCACCTGCTTCAGCCCGTCGGCGCCATGGCTCATGATGTAGGCCAGCGCCCGGGTGAACATGCCCATCTGGCCGTGGAAGGCCTTCAGGCGTCCCAGCGGCGCGCCCGCGACCTTGGCGCCCTCCTCGGCCACGCGCCATTGGTCGCCGTCCTTCACGATCCAGGGATAGGGTGCGTAGGGGGCGAGCGCCGCCGACAGCACTACCGGACCGGCGCCCGGTCCACCACCGCCGTGCGGCGTCGAGAAGGTCTTGTGCAGGTTGATGTGCATGCAGTCGACGCCGAGGTCGCCTGGCCGCACCTTGCCGACGATGGCGTTGAAGTTGGCGCCGTCGCAGTAGAAGAATGCGCCGGCCTCGTGCACCGCCCGGGAGATCTCGACGATCTCCGATTCGAACAGGCCGCAGGTGTTGGGATTGGTCAGCATGATCGCCGCCACGTCCGGGCCCAGGGCCGCCTTCAGCGCGCCAAGATCGACCCGGCCGCGGTCGTTGGCCGGGATCGGCTTGACGGTGAAACCGAGCGCCGCCGCGGTTGCGGGATTGGTGCCGTGCGCCGACTCGGGCGCCAGCACGACCTTGCGCTGGGCGCGTTCGCCGCGCGCCTCCAGGGCGGCGGCGATCGCCATCATGCCGCACATCTCGCCGTGCGCGCCGGCGGCCGGCGACATCGCCACGGCCGGCATGCCGGTCAGCGTTTTCAGCCAATGCGCCAGGCGGTCGATCAGCTCGAGCGCACCCTGCACGGTGGAGACCGGCTGCAGCGGATGGAGGTCGCCAATGCCGGGCAGGCGCGCCACCTTCTCGTTGATGCGGGGATTGTGCTTCATGGTGCACGAGCCCAGCGGATAGACGCCCATGTCGATGGCGTAGTTCTTCTGGCTGAGCCGCGTGTAGTGCTGCACTACCTGCGGCTCGCTGAGCCCCGGCAGGCCGATCTCGCCCGTGCGGCGCAGACCGTTCAGGCGGTCCTTGACCTTCGGCGGCTCCGGCAGGTCGACGCCGCAGCGGCCGGGCTGGCCCATCTCGAAGATCAGCGGCTCCTCGATCTGCAGCGCGCGGTTGCCGGTGAAGGTGGCGGGGGCCGGCGCGTCGGCGACGATTCCGCCAGCACGGCCCTGTGAACGGTCGAGCGACTGGACCATCACAGCACCTCTTTCAGGCCGGCGATCAGCGGAGCCATGCCGTGCTCGGTCGTGGTTTCGGTTGCGGCCAGCAGCAGCAGATTGTCGACCGACGGATCGTCCGGGATCAGCCGCGAGACCGGCACGCCTGCCAGGAGGCGCTTGGCGGCCAGCGCCTCGACCACCGGCGCCGCGGGCTTGGGCAGGCGCACCGTGAATTCATTGAAGAAGCTGTCGTTCAAGAGCTTTACACCCGGCAGCGAAGAGATGCGGTCGGCAAGCTCGCTTGCCTTGGCGTGGTTGATCTCGGCCAGGCGCGTGAAGCCCGCCTCGCCCAAAAGCGTCAGGTGCACCGTGAAGGCGAGCGCGCAGAGGCCGGCATTGGTGCAGATGTTGGAGGTCGCCTTCTCGCGCCGGATATGCTGCTCGCGCGTGGACAGGGTCAGCACGAAACCGCGCTTGCCGTCGGCATCGACGGTCTCGCCGACCAGGCGACCCGGCATCTGGCGCACGTACTTGTCGCGGGTGGCGAACAGCCCGACATAGGGGCCGCCGAAGCCCAGCCCGTTGCCGATCGACTGGCCCTCACAGACCACGATGTCGGCGCCCATCTCCCCTGGCGGCTTGATAAGGCCGAGCGAGACGACTTCGGTCACCACCACGATCAGGAGCGCGCCGGCAGCGTGGCAGGCGGCGGCGAGCTTGGCGAAGTCGCGCACATGACCGAAGAAGCTCGGATTCTGCACGACGACGCAGGACGTCTCCTTGTCGACCTGGGTGATCAGGTCTTCCAGCCCTTCCGGATCGGCCGCGCCCGCGACGGCGCTGAAACCTTCCCAACGCGCCGCGGTCTCGATGATGCGGCGGTACTGCGGGTGCAGCCCGCCGGAGATCAGCGCCTTGTGGCGGCGCGTGATGCGGTTGGCCATCAGTACCGCCTCCGACGCCCCGGTCGAGCCGTCGTACATCGAGGCGTTGGCCACCTCCATGCCGGTGAGCAGGCTCACCTGGGTCTGGAACTCGAACAGGTATTGCAACGTGCCCTGCGTAATCTCGGGCTGGTACGGCGTGTAGGAGGTCAAGAACTCGCCGCGCTGGATCATGTAGTCGACGGTCGAGGGCACGTGGTGGCGGTAGGCGCCGGCGCCGATAAAGAACGGCACCGAGGACGGCGACAGGTTCTTCGCGGCATAGGCCTGGAAGGCGCGCTCGACCTCGAGCTCGCCCTGGTGATCAGGCAATCCGGCGACCTTGGCGGCAAGCCGCGCCGAGGCGGGCACGTCCTTGAACAGCTCGTCGACCGACCGGGCGCCGATCACCGCCAGCATGTCGCGGCGGTCGGTGTCGGTGAGGGGAAGATAGCGCATGCGAGGCCTCTCTCAGCCCAGGCTTTTCACGAAAGCCTCGTAGGCGGCCTGGTCCATCAGGCCGTCGAGCTCGCTCTTGTCCGAGAGCTTGAGCTTGAAGAACCAGCCCTTGCCCATCGGCTCGGCGTTGACGTCGCCCGGCGTGTCGGCCAGCGCCGCGTTGGCTTCGGTCACCTCACCCGAGGCCGGGGCGTAGATATCGGACGCGGCCTTCACCGATTCGACCACGGCGCAGGCCTCGCCCTTGGCGACCTTGCGGCCGGCCTTGGGCACGTCGACGAACACGACGTCGCCCAGCTGTTCCTGGGCGTACTGGGTGATGCCGATGGTGCCGAGGTCGCCTTCGACGCTGATCCATTCGTGTTCCTGGCTGTATTTGACGCTGGCCATCCAAAGCTCCTATCCGCGGTAGTAGGCGTGTTTGACGAAAGGCATGGGCACGATCTCGGCCGGTACGGGATTGCCGCGCACGACAAGCTCGACCTTGGTGCCGTTGGCAGAAAGCGCGCGTTCGAGGTAACCCATGGCGATGGCGCGGCCGAGCGTCGGCGCGAAGCCGCCTGACGTGACCTTGCCCACTACTTTGCCGGCCATCGCGATCTCCGCGCCTTCGCGCGCGATCGCCTTGCCTTCGGGCAGAAGACCGACCCGCTTGCGCGGCGCGCCGTCGGCGATCTGCCTCTGGACGATCGCAGCACCGGGGAAGCCGCCTTGTGCCCGGCGCTCCTTGCCGATGCTCCACAGCAGGCCCGCCTCGATCGGCGTGGTCGTGGTGTCGATGTCGTGGCCGTAGAGGCAGAGACCGGCTTCGAGGCGGAGCGAATCGCGCGCGCCCAGACCGATCGGCTTGACCTCCGGCTGGGCCAGAAGTTTGCGCG